>Ga0074195_1000248_pt1 | contig 123256 bp, 93 predicted proteins | sample EPASupsiteHSE623_FD_64525 | JGI IMG/M metagenome (GOLD analysis project Ga0074195, IMG submission 64525) | Bioremediated contaminated groundwater from EPA Superfund site, New Mexico - Sample HSE6-23 | ecosystem: Environmental > Aquatic > Deep subsurface > Groundwater > Contaminated ... | reverse complement strand
ATACATCTCGAACCTCCGATTGGCCATGGGATCTCCCTCCAAAAAAAATGACAGGGTATCCCGGTTGTCGAAAAGTCCAAGAAGGAAAAATCAGAGAAGTGGCTCCATTAACCCGATCTCAACCTGGCTCCATTAAAGCGATCATGAAGTGGCGCCATTAGACCGGTCACGGGGTGGCTCCATTAAGCCGATCCCGAAATGGCTCCATATGGGCGGTCAGTAACACGTCCTGGTTCGTCCTAACCCCGTCCTGATGATTTTTTTCTTATGATTTTCATGGGATGATATATTTATCATGACGTAGGATGAAATATGTGACGTGTGCGCATGGGGGAAACCATTGATATTTTTAGTGTCTGAAGTTGAAAACGAGCCAAAATGGGGTTGCGCCTCGCTCTTTTGAAACCGATGCTGTTGGCGTTACGGTATCTTCGATGGATTCCCGGAACCCTGAAGAAGTGAGGGGGACCGGTCCTATTGGTATTGTTCCCCCTTAACTTGACCTTTTTCCTTGTTTGAAGCAGAAGTGCCACAATGTGACCGGTTTTTTTTGAGTATTTTTTGCGGCTTTGTTTGATTATCGTTCCGATATTGCTAAGTTTTATACCACAATAGCAAATTGTTTTTTAGATTGATTCTGTGCGGTATTTGCTGTACGCTGTTTCGCATAAAAATGGCTATTTTTGTGTGGTCTAATTTTATAACCCTGTTTGTTCGCCAAGTCGCTATCGCATGATCCCGCCTCATTTCAGGTTTACAGTGATTGTTCTTGTCCTGGCGGTGCTTTCACTGGGAACGGGACAAAGGACCTTCCTTTGTCTGCCGGCGGGCGGGGAGGCGCATATCGTGCGGGATAATGCACCTTGTGAGCTTCCCGGCGAGTGTTCCTCTCCTGCAGGCGGGTCTGCCCGGATCGAGGATTCGATCAAGAGTCACTCCGCATGTCGTGATGTCGAACTGGGGGGAGACCTTTCCGATCCCGCCAACAGGAATATCGTTCAAGTCCCGCCGCCCGCCTTGGTCTCCTTTGGACCGCCAATAATCCTCGCTCCGTCCAGTAGCCGGCCTTTACACGCTCCACCTCGCGTTACCCTGCCCCAACCGGCGCTCCAGCGCAGCGTCGTTCTTCTCATTTGATCCCCCTTCATCGCGTCTTGATGCCGCTTTTTGTTTGATAATCGGCATCGGCCCCCTGTTTCAAAATTCCCGCTGCTTCCGGCCCCGCTGTTCCCCTACGTTAGGGGCGGTACGGCTAGAGCTGTCAATTTTGCAGACTATTGAAGGATATACCCATGCGTATCAACGGATTCGCTCTCTGCGCCCTTGTCTTTGCCCTCGGCTTGTCGAGTGCTGCCCTGGCGATGGCCAAGAACAATGTTCCCGCAACGACCCCTCCCACCGAAAAAATAACCCTTAAACAGGCGCTCGAATATGCCGCCCAGAATCGTCAGGAACTGACGGCGTATCGCGCCGATCTCGATGCCGCGGCCCTCAAGTTGCAGCATGCCGGTTTGCCCCCCAACCCGGAGCTGGGTATGGAGTGGGATAATTTAGGGGGGAATCTGCCCAAGGACGACTCCAGGGAGACCACCATTTCCTTGCGCCAACCTTTTGAAATCGGCGGCAAACCAGCGGCCCGGAAAAATAAGGGCCAGGCAGAGATCCAGCGCTTGCAGCACGAACAGGCCGTGGCCTGGCTCGACATCGCCGCCGAGGTCAGGATCGCATTCCTGGAGGTGCTCGGTACCGTTGAGCGATTGGCCATCCAACGGGAAGCCGCGAAGGTCGCTGCCACCCTGGTCGACATAACCCGGCAACAGGTCGAGGCGGGCAAACTCGCCGGTACGGAAGAGACCAGGGCCGAGGCCAAAAAGGCAGAGATCGCCGCCGAAACCCAGAAACTCCAGCGTCTGCTCGCCGAAGCCGAGTTGAACCTCGCCACCGTCCTGGCCGGGGAGCGCAGTGGCGCCATGACCGTGGACGGACGCCTTTCCCCGGAAGTGCCTGTTCCGGATCGGCACGCACTGCTGGCAACGCTCAATGATTCCCCCTTGCTGGCCCTCCGCCGCAGCGAGACCCGGCTGGCCAAAACCCATCTTTCGCTTGAGCAAGCCAATGCCTGGTCCGACCCCAGCCTCTCCTTGGCTGTCCGGGAAGTGCCGGACGAGGATGGGCGCGCCGTTGCCATCGGCGTTTCCATTCCCCTGCCGCTCTTTCAGCGCAATCAGGTCGGCCTGGCCGATGCCGGCGCCACCGTCCGCAAGGCAACGGCCAACGAAGCGGCCGCAACCCGGCGCCTGTACCTGGAGGTGGTCAAGGCGCATGAAAACATGGTCGGGGCCGAGCAGGAAATCCGTGCCTTGCGAAGCGGGGGCTTGCCCAAGGCGGCCGAGGCCGCCAAGGCGGTTCAGGAAGGTTTCCGGGCCGGCAAGTTCCGTTACAGCGATGTCCTGGAGGCCTCCCAAGCGCTGATGGCCATGAAACTCCGCCACCTTGATACCCTCCTCGACCTGCATCGCGCCGCGATCGCCCTCGACCGTGTCCTGGGCAAGCCCGCTTTCACCATCATCGCCCAGCATGGTGCCACATCTTCTGCTTACAGGAGCACCCCATGATCCCGAAGAAAACGACCATCCAAATTGTTGTCCTGGCGGGCATCGCCGTCCTGGCGGGCACCAGCGGTTTTTTCGCTGCCGAGCATAAGCATCGGCCAGAGCAGGCCGCGCCGGCCGCGTCGGCAAAACCACCCGTCGAGGCCGCCCATCAGGAGGAGGCCCACGGAACATCAGGGCATGAAGCCGGCGGGGGCGAGGCCGCCGGCCATGACCACGAACACAAGACCGAAGTTTCCGACCTGGACCGGCCGGTGGAGGCAATGTGGGACGCCCGCTGCGAGCACGACATGCTCCAGCATCAATGCGACGAATGTCGCTATGAGATCGGGGTTGTCAAGCTTGACGCCACGGTGATGGGCGAGAACGGCCTGGTGCGTACCGGCTATCCGGAAAAGCGGCTGGAGCGCCACCTGGAGCGCGGCTTTTCCGGCGAAGTCCGGTTGGACGACACCCGCACCGTTCGCGTGGCGAGCCCGGTATCCGGCCTGATCACCCGCCGGTTTGCCCTGCCGGGGGTGCAGGTCGAGGCGGGCGCCCCCCTCTTCGAGGTCGACAGTCCCGAGGTGGCCGAGGCGAAGAGCAGCTATCTCAAGGCCGTTGCCGGGCTACAGCTCGCCGTCAAGGCGGCCGAGCGCGAGACCCGGTTGCTGGCGCAAAAAATAGCCGCCGAAGTGGATGTGCAGCAGGCCAAGGCCAAGCGGATCGAGGCCGAGGCCGAAATGGCCACCGCCCGGGGACGGCTCTTGCGCCTGGGGCTGGCGAACAACGATCTTGCACATCTTTCGACCAGGAATGGAGCCTCGGCCCTCGACGGGCTCGTTACGATCCGTGCTTCCCGAGCGGGAACGGTCATTGAGGGGAACGCCGCCTCGGGCGAACATGTCGAAGCCGGCAAAGAAGTGCTCACGGTCTCCGACCTGACCGCGGTGTGGGTCCTGGCCGATGTCAAGGACTCCGATCTGGCCGTCGTTGCCACTGCCTCCGGCAGGGAGGCCCGGATCGACGCCATGGGCCGCAGTTTCAACGGCCGGCTGGAGACGGTTGCCGGGCGCATGAGCGAAACGACCCGCACCGCCAAGGCCCGTTTCAGCGTCGACAATGGCGAGCGCTTGCTCAAACCCGGGATGTTCGTCTCGGCACACCTCCTTTTGCCCGGCAAGGGCGAAGCGATCGTCGTTCCCAAGGTCGCGGTCTTGACCGATGCGGGCCGAGATTTTGTCTTCATCCATAAGGAAGGGGAGTACTGGGTCCGGCGGCCCGTCACCCTGGGGGCCCGATTGAACGGCACGGTCGAGATCGTCTCCGGGCTGACCACCGAGCAGGAGATCGTCACCGATGGGTCGTTCCTCCTCAAGAGCGATGTCCTCCGAAGCAAAATGGGCGCCGGTTGTGCGGAATAGGGAGGAGGGCATGGAACGATTCGCTGCATTCCTCATCGCCCGTCGCTGGGTGGTCATTGTCGTGACCCTCCTGGCGGCAATCGCGGGCTGGCTGGCGTGGACCCGGTTGCCCATCGATGCCTTTCCGGATGTGACCAATGTCCAGGTCATGGTGCTTACCGAGGCCCCCGGACTTTCCTCCGTCGACGTGGAGCAACAGGTGACCTACCCCATCGAGCAGCAAATGGGCGGCGTGCCCAAGGTCACCCAGGTCCGCTCGCTGTCCAAGGCCGGATTGTCCCAGGTCATTGTGGTGTTCGAGGATAAAACCGACATCTATTTTGCCCGGCAGCAGGTCTTTGAGCGGCTGACCGTCGCCCGCGAGCATCTGCCCGCCTTTGCCGAACCGAAACTGGGGCCGATCAGCACCGGTTTGGGCGAGATTTTCCAGTACACCCTCGAAGGAGAGGGCCTTGCTGCCATGGAACTCCGCCGCCTCCAGGACACGGTGGTGACCCCTCAGCTCCGCCCCATTCCCGGCGTCAACGAGGTCAACAGTTTCGGCGGCTTTGTCCGTCAGTATCACGTGTCGGTTAACCAGGAAGCGCTGCTCAAGTTCGGCCTCAGCCTGCGGGAGGTGGTGGAGGCGCTGGCGAAGAACAATGCCAATGCCGCCGGCGGCTTCATTGTCAAGGATTGGGAGCAAACCTATATCCGGGGGCTGGGGCTGCTCACCGGACCCGAGGACATCGGCGGGGTGGTGCTGAAGTCCCGCGACGGCACCGCCGTGCATATCCACGACGTGGCTGAAGTCGCCGTCGGGCCGCAACCCCGGCAAGGCGCGGTGACCCGGGACGGCAAGGGCGAAACCGTGGCCGGCATGGTCATCATGTTGCGAGGTGAAAACTCCAAGGATGTGGTCGGCCGGGTCAAGAACAGCCTCCCCCGCATTCAGGAAAGTCTGCCGAGCGGCGCGAAGATCAATGTCTTCTATGACCGGACCGACCTGATCGAGGCCTGCATCAAGACCGTGGTCGATGCGCTCCTTGAGGGCGGCGGCTTCGTCATCCTGGTCCTCTTCCTGTTCCTGGCCGAGTTCAGGTCCGCTTTGATCGTGGTGTTGTCCCTGCCCATCACCTTCCTGATCACCTTTTTGCTCATGGGATGGGTCGGGATCAGCTCGAACCTGATGAGCCTGGGCGGGCTTGCCTTTTCGGTGGGCATGGTCGTGGACGCGGCCATTGTCATTGTCGAGAACATGCGCCGCCATTTCGCCGAACACCCCGATCGATCGATGAAAAGCCGGATCGCGGCCCTGGCGGTGGCGGAAGTGGCGAGGCCGGTGTCATTCTCGGTGCTCATCATCGCCATTGTCCTGGCCCCGCTCTTTTCTTTGCAGGGCATAGAGGGCAAGATGTTCCTTCCGCTCGCGGCCACCATGATCATCGCCATCCTGGTGTCCCTGGTGGTGGCGCTGACCACGGTGCCGGTGCTGGCCACCCTGCTGCTCAGCCAGCAACCGGAAAAGGAGTTTCGGTTCGTGCGGGCATTGAACCGAGGCTACCTGGCGCTTCTGGTTCGGGCTCGGCAACATGCGGCCGCGACCATGACCCTGGCGGTCCTGGCCTTGGCCGCCGCCGGCCTGGCGGTCACCGGGATCGGGACCGAGTTCATGCCCCCCCTTGACGAAGGGGCCATCGCGATCAACGCGGTCCGGCTGCCCAACGCCTCATTGGAAGGTTCGGTCGCGGTGGGTAATTTCATCGAGAAGCGGATCCTCGCCGCCTTTCCCGAGGTCCTGACCGTGGTCAGCAAAACCGGTCGGGCCGAGATTTCCGAGGACCCGATGGGACCGGAGCAGACCGACTTCGTCATCATGCTGAAGCCCAAGCAGGAATGGACTTCGGGACGCAGCAAGGCGCAACTGATCGAGGCCATGAACCGCGAATTGTCAGCCGTGCCCGGCATCCGCCTGTCGTTCTCCCAACCCATCGCCCTTCGGGTCAACGAGTTGATCTCGGGAGTCAAGAGCGACCTGGCCGTCAAGATCTACGGTGAGGATTTGGAGCAATTGAAGGGCTACGCCGACCGGATCGCCGCCCTCCTCGGTGGCCTTGAAGGGGCGAGGGACGTCAAAGTCGAACAGGTTTCGGGCATGGAGCAGCTGGAGATAAGCTACGATCGCCAGGTGTTGGCTCGCTATGGGGTGAACGCCGGCGAGGTCAATGAAGTCATCGAGATCGCCTTGGCCGGACGGGAAGCGACCAGGGTGGTCGAGGGCCCCATGCGCACGGCCACGGTGGTGCGCATGGCCGAGAACGATCGGGTTGACCTTGAGTCGTTGGAGAAATTGTTGATCCGGGGCGCGGCCGGCGAACCCCTGCGCCTGGGCGAGGTGGCCCGGATCGAGCTGGTGGAAGGCCCGGCGCAGATCGGCCGGGAGAAGGGGATGCGCCGGGTGGCCGCCGAGGTCAACATCCGGGGCCGCGATCTGGGCGGGTTTGTCGCCGAAACCCGTCAAAAGCTGCAAGGCATCGAAGGCGAACTGCCCACCGGCTATTTCATCGAATATGGCGGCCAGTTCGAAAATCAGCAGCGAGCCATGCAACGGCTGGCCATTGTGGTGCCGGCGGCGCTCTTTCTGATTTTTTCCCTCCTGTTCATGGCCTTGGGGAGCGTCAGGGACTCCTTGCTCGTCCTCCTCAACCTGCCGTTTGCCATGGTGGGGGGCATTGTCGCTATCCGGATCTGGGGGTTGCCGCTGTCGGTGTCGGCAGCGGTGGCCTTCATCTGCCTGCTGGGGATCGCGGTGCAAAACGGGGTGGTGCTCATCGTCTTCTTCCGACAGTTGCGTGCCACCGGTCTCTCCATCGACCAGACCATCCGGGAAGGATGCCGTCTCCGTTTCCGGCCATTGCTCATGACCGCCCTGACCAGCTTTATCGGGCATCTGCCCATGCTGTACGCCACCGGTTCCGGGGCCGACATTCAGCAGCCCCTGGCGGTGGTGGTCATGGGCGGGATCGTCACCTCGACCCTGTTGACGCTGGTCGTGATTCCGGTGCTGTACGGTTGGATGGAAACCCGGTTCGGTGCCAGGCCGGCCCCGGTCGACTGAACCTGGCGGCGCAGGCGAAGTTGCGCTCGGGGCGCAAGCCTTGGTTGCGGCACTGAAGAGAGATAAAAAAATTCATTTTAACCTAGGGGAGCATGACCATGAGTTCGAACAACACGTTGAACCGAATTGCAGCCAGCGTTTGCGCCTTGATGCTCTTGGCCCTGAGCTCGGCTTGCACCAAGAAATCGAGCCTGGCCGAACACGGTGGCGTGGCGGTGGAAATCGTTCCGTCACCAGCCGGCACCGATATCATTCGAGCCGATGCCTACGAAGAGGAGGGGGGGCTGCTGATCACGGGAAAGGTCAGGGCGGAAGGCGTCAAGGTCCGTGGCCATGTCGATGTCGCCATTTTCAAGCAGGACGGCACGGTGCAAGATTTCCTGTCCATAGCACACGCGAAATACCAACCGAGTCGATATCAAGCGCCCTTTTCGGCCCAAGTCTCTCTCGTGCCGTCACCGGGAAGCGTGATTCGTCTCGCTTACCATCCCTGCAACGATCGCGGGTCCGGCAACGTGTTCGACTGTGGCCACAACGCCGTCCTCTCGGCTTCGAAGACATCCCGGTGAAAAAAACCTCGCCTGAGGGCTTACTCATGCGCAGGATGATCCTTTTGTGGCAGGAACGGTGCGGTTAGTGTCCTATCAAGGCAATAGCCGGAAAACCTTTGCCTGGGAAAGGGAGAGCCACACGAGATCGAGCTTATTTTCGCGGGCAGGGCCCGCTCCTCCGCGCATGGCCAACGGGGAAACGGACCATGCCCGCGATATGAGTGCAGAAATGGCGAGTCTTTCCGGCTGTCCTTTCGGTGCCGCAGGTTTGAAGCCTGCCCGGCGCACCATCGGATACAAGGGGGTACCGGTTTTTGGCACCGGTGGCCCTTTTTTTTATTTGCTTTGTTCCATCACAAATGGAACGCTTACAGGCTGTATGTTCTCGGCTGGAGACATCGCGGCAACGAGGGGGGCGGTTCCGGGCCTGCTTCCCGGAAAGGGGTTGCGGGGAAAGTGGGAACTGGGAAGTGGATCAAGTTGACGGGTTGATATGGATACGCTGGATTCCTTGAAAAAACAGATCGAGCACTTGTCGGACCAGGTGGAGAGCTTGACCCTTTTGGGTGAGGTGATCGCCCGCAACGCCTTCGGTATCGTCATTACCGACCGAAACGGCATCATCGAATACGTCAATCCGCAACAATGTGCAACAAGCGGCTATCTCCCGGAGGAACTTGTCGGCAGGAATGCGCGCATTTTTCAATCGGGCGAGACCTCGGCCCCTGTCTACCAAGCCATGTGGGCGACCATCGAGGCCGGCAACGCCTGGTACGGGGAGTTGCTGAACCGACGCAAGGACGGAGAAATCTACTGGGAGTTCCTCCATATTTCACCGGTGCTCGGCAACGACGGCGAGATCCTGCATTTTTTCACCATCAAGGAAGAAAATCTGACCCGGCGGCAACGGGGGGGCGGCGAGGAGGTGACCGCTTCGATCGATCCCCTGACCGGGGTGCTCAATCGCATCGCCTTCCATGCCCGCCTTGAGCAGGCCATCAAGCGCCAGGCGCAGGTGGCGGGGGCAGGAGGCCTGCTGGTCGCCCACATCGATATCGACCGGTTCGATTCGTTCAATCAGGTACTCGGCCATGCGACCGCCGACCGGTTGCTGGTGGAAGTCGCGCGGCGCATCCGCCATTGCATCCGCCGCGAAGACGAGCTGGCCCGAATCGGGGGCGACGAGTTCGCCGTCCTGCTGGCCCAGGATGAAGACCGGGAAGCGAACGTCCACACCGTGCGGCGCATCCTCGCCGCCATCGGCCAGCCGCTCACCCTTGATCAACACGAATTGATCGTGACCGCGAGCATGGGGATAGCCTGTTGTCCCCTCGATGGTCGCGACACCCAAACCCTCCTGAACAATGCCCATGTAGCGATGACGGTTGCCAAGCGCAAGGGCGGGGAGACGGTCTGCTTCTACGAGCCGACCCGGTCCGTCGCCGCCGACCGGATCGATTTGGCGGGCAAGCTGCGCCATGCCATCGACCGGGGCGAGATGGTCTTGCACTATCAGCCGCAAGTCAGCCTGGTTTCCGGCGAGATCGTCGGGCTGGAGGCGCTGGTGCGCTGGAACCGGCCGGGGATCGGACTGGTGCCGCCGGGCATCTTCATTCCCGTTGCCGAGGGGACCGGGCTCATTACCCTGATCGGCAAGTGGGTCCTGGGCGAGGCGGTCGCGCAGATCGTTGCCTGGCATGGTGCCGGGGTGCCGCCGATGAAGGTGGCGGTCAACCTGTCCGCCAACCATTTCCACGACGAGCATCTCCCCGATTTTGTGGCAGCATTGCTCCAAGAACAGGGGGTGGCCCCCCACCTGCTCGAACTCGAATTGACCGAAAGCGCCATGATGCGCGACGTGGTCCAGGTCAGGGGCATTGTCGACCGGTTAAAGGGCATCGGTGTGCACATCTCGCTCGACGATTTTGGCACCGGTCATTCCTCGCTGGCCTATCTTTCTCGTTTTCCCATCGATCTGCTCAAGATCGACCGGATTTTCGTCAGCGATGTCACCTCCAACCCGGTCAACGCCTCGATCGTTGCCGCTACCATTGCGATGGCGCACAAACTCGGCAAGAACGTGATTGCCGAAGGGGTGGAAACCGAGGCGCAGATGTCTTTTTTGCGCCGGCACGATTGCGACCAGATGCAGGGGTTCCTCTTCAGCCGACCGTGCCCTCCCGACGAGATCGCCGCCATGCTGCGTCAACGGCGGCGCTACCACTTTAACGCCGAGCGGAGCGAACCCCCCCGGCAGACGTTGTTGCTGGTCGATGACGAGCCCAATGTCCTCAGCGGGCTGACCAGGATCTTTCGCCGCGAAGGGTATCGGTTGCTGACCGCCAGCAACGGGATCGAGGCCCTTGAATTGCTCGCCGTCAACCGGGTGCAGGTGATTATTTCCGATCAGCGCATGCCCGAGATGACGGGCATTGAATTGCTCAGTCGGGTCAAGGATCTCTATCCGGAAACCATTCGAATCATCCTGTCGGGCTACGCGGAGCTGGCGACGGTCACCGACGCCGTCAACCGCGGCGCCGTCTGGAAATATTTTACCAAACCCTGGCCCGAGGATTCGCTGCGCGAGGTGGTCCGCCAGGCGTTCCGCCAAGCAGGCAGGCCGACGGACGAATAAGGGCCTGGATGCAAATAACTTGTACAAAATTGCGCTCAGATTTGGGTCAGATTTGGTTGTGGCGACCAGCGCAAAACCGCAGGCGTAGCAGCGCTACGTCGAGGATTTTGCGATTGAGCCGCAGCCAAAGATGGCCCGAAGATGAGATGCAAGATGTTCAAGTTATTTGATGACAGGCCCTAAGGCTGAACCAACGGACGCGGCTTTAAGAGGAGAGGGGGATGCGATGATGACGACCGACAATCGATTCGGCAAGGCAGACGACCCGCGGGGGCAAACGATGCGGCGCAACTTCGGCCGGGCCGTGACGTTCGGGGCGGTGGGCGCGGCGATCATCGCCGGGGCCGGTCTGCTGGGATATGTGCCGGGGTTGCGGCTGCTCGGCAGTCTTCGCCAGGACTACATCCCCATGGCCCCCAGCACGGCGAGCTGCTTTCTTCTCCTCGGTGCGGTTCTGTGGCGCCATGCCAAGAGGTCATGGCACGGGGCCGGATTTTATGGCGTGGCGGTCCTGGTTATTCTGGCGACCCTGTTCAGCTTGCTGGATGTGGTCGGCGCCGTTGTCGGCATCGACCTCAATTACGAAGACCGGCTGACCGCCGGGATGGGCACCCTGGAAGGCATCCCCATCGGCAGGATGTCGCCGGTCACCGGCGCCACTTTTTTCCTGGCCGGGCTCTCCACCCTCACACTGCTGGTTCGGTCGCGAGTCCCAGGGTCCGTGCGGTGGCCCGGCGACTGGTCGGCGACCCTGGGCGTTCTCACCGCCCTGGTCGGCACCACGGTGCTGCTCGCCTACCTCTACGGCACGCCGCTGATGTATGGCAGCACCATCATTCCGATGGCGGCAACCACGGCCATCGCCTTTCTGTCGCTGGGCCTCGCCTTGACCGCGGCGGCCGGTCCGGCGAGTTTCCCCCTGTGTCTGGTGATCGGCGATTCCACCGCGGCCCAGTTGTCCCGCGTCTTCCTTCCGGTCACCGTCCTGGCGGTTTTCTTCCAAAGCGTCGCCTGCCGGTTTGCGCCGTCCTCCACCGTTGTGAACGAAGCCTTCGTCTCGGCGGTGCTGGTCGTGGTCATGGGAACGATCACCGCCCTCCTGGTCGCCCGGGTGGCGCATACCCTCGGCGCCAACCTGGACGAACTCACCCGGCGACTCCGGCAGAGCGAAGAGCAGCAACAGTCCCTCCTCCAGACCGCCATGGACGGCTTCTGGATGACGGATGCGCAGGGCCGGCTCTTGGATGTCAATCAAACCTATTGCCGGATGAGCGGCTATACCGCCCAGGAACTGCTGACCATGCACATCGGCGACCTGGAAGTCGCCGAGTCGCCGGAGGAGATCGCCGCCCATATCAGGAAGGTAATGGCGCAAGGCGAGGATCGGTTCGAGTCGCGGCACCGACGCAAGGACGGCTCCTGTTTCGACGTCGAGATCAGCGCCCAGCACCGCCTGGCGCACGGCGGCGGATTCGTGGTTTTTTCGCGCGACATCACCGAACGCAAACAGGCGGAGGCGGCGCTGCGCCACCAGCAGGAGATGCTGGCGCGCACGGAGCAGATGGCGCATATCGGCGGTTGGGAGTTTGACGTCAAGACCGGGGAGGTGGTCTGGTCCCAGGAGATGTACCGGATTTTCCAATGGCCGCCTGCGATGCCGGCACCTTCCCAGGATGAGTATCGACAACTCCTGCCGCCCCGCGAATGGAAACGGGTGGAAAAGGTGATCGGGGATGCCCTGCTGACCGGAGCACCCTATACGCTCAACCTCTCGTACCGCCGCACCGATGGCGAGTTGCGCCACGGTCTGCTCTGGGGGCTGGCGGAAAGGGATACGAGTGGCGACGTGGTCCGCCTGGTCGGCTCCTTCCAGGACATCACCGCGCTCAAGAAGGCGGAGGCGGAAAGCGAGCGGTTGTTGACCGCCATTGAACAGGCCGGCGAGATCATCTTCGTCACCGACGAGGCCGGGACCGTGCAGTATGTCAACCCGGCGTTCGAGGCGGTCACCGGCTACGACCGGCAGGAAGTGATCGGCAGGAACTCCCGGCTGTTGCGAAGCGACCGGCATGACGACTCGTTCTACCTGGCCATGGACGCCACCCTTGCCAGCGGCAAAGTCTGGCAGGGCCGGATGGTGAACAAACGCAAAGACGGTTCGCTGTACACGGTGGAAGCCTCGGTCTCGCCGGTCCTGGACGGATCCGGCAATATTGTCAGCTACGTGGCGGTCAACCGCGACATCACCGAGCGGCTCAAGATGGAAGCCCAATTGCTGCAAGCCCAGAAGATGGAGTCCGTCGGGCGGCTGGCCGGAGGAGTGGCCCACGATTACAACAACATGCTCAGCGTCATCGTCGGCTACGCCGAACTGGTGCTGGAACGACTCCCCCCCGACGATCCGTTGCAGGAGTATCTCCGGGAAATCATCGGCGCCGCGATCCGGTCCGCGGATATCACCCGGCAACTGCTGGCCTTTGCCCGGAAACAGACCATTGCCCCCGTACCCCTCGATCTCAACGAAACCGTGGAACGGATGCTCAAGATGCTGCGACGGCTGATCGGCGAGGACATCGATCTGGCCTGGCTGCCGGCGACACGGCTGTGGCCGGTCCGGATGGACCCCTCCCAGGTCGACCAGATCCTGGCCAACCTCTGCGTCAATGCCCGGGATGCCATCAGCGAGGTGGGGCGGGTGACCATCGAAACCGACATGACAACCTTTGACGAGACCTATTGTGCCGAGCATCCCGGATCTCTTCCGGGGGAATATGTGGTGCTGGTTGTCAGCGACGACGGTTGCGGCATGGACCAGGCAACGATGGAAAAAATATTCGAACCGTTCTTCACCACCAAGGATGTGGGGCAGGGCACGGGCCTGGGGCTGGCGACCGTCTACGGCATCGTCAAACAGAATCGCGGGTTCATCAACGTCTACAGCGAGCCGGGCAAGGGCACGACCTTTAAGATCTATTTTGCCCGCCATGCTGACGCCCCCGTCGAAGGGGCGTCGGAAACGGTCGACGAGATCCCGCTGGGCCATGGCGAGGTGGTGCTGGTGGTCGAGGATGAGGAATCGATCCTGCAACTGGCGCAAAAAAACTTGGAGAAGTTAGGGTATACGGTGCTGATCGCCCCCCGCCCCCAGCAGGCCTTGCAGCTTGCCGGGAACGTCCGGGGCGATATCGATCTGCTCATCACCGATGTGGTCATGCCGGAGATGAACGGCAAGGAACTGGCGAACCGGCTGCGGCAGGCCTATCCCCACCTCAAAACCCTGTTCATGTCCGGATACACGGCCGATGTCATCGCCCATCGCGGCGTTCTGGAGGAGGGGGTCCACTTCATGCAGAAGCCGTTTTCCAGGAAAACCATGGCGCTCAAGATCAGGGAGGCCCTGGGGGAGCAAGGCGCGCCCTGACGGCGACGGCCGGGATGGCGAAAAAAGGGCGTGCAGTCCTCGTGTTACCGGTTGCATCCGGTCGAATAAAACTGGACATCCGTGCTGCAATCCGTTTACGATGATTTTTTCTCAGATTCGGCAGAGGTGAAAGCGTATGACCCCAACGCAATTTTTTTCAGGAAAAACCGGCACGGGACCGGCTGAGACCGGCGGCAAGGGAGACGGCCCATCTCCGCCGGTTCCGGTCATGACCGTGGGTATCGGCGCCTCCGCCGGCGCCCACGAGCCTCTGGAGCACTTCTTCACCACCATTCCCGCCGACTGCGACCTCGCCTTTGTGGTGGTCCAGCACCTTCCGCTGGAAGGACCGCCGCTGCTCGCCGATTTCCTCGGGAATTATACCTCGATGGCGGTGCTGACCGCCGAGGACGGCATGGCGCTGAAGCCGAACACGATCCAGGTCATCCCGCCGGGCAAGGAGCTGACGGTGAGCGACGGCCGCTTGCGGCTTCACGACGTCCCGGCAGACACCTACCCTCCCCAGCCCATCGACCGTTTGTTCGCCTCGCTCGCCGGGGCGTGCGGGGCCCGCGCCATCGCCGTCGTCCTCTCCGGCCTCGGTCGGGACGGCAGCGAGGGGGTGCAACGGATCAAGGCGGCCGGGGGTCTGGTCCTGGTCCAGGAACCGGCGACCGCGCTCAACCTTTCCATGCTGCAAAATGCCATCGCCACCGGTGTGGTGGACATGATCCTGCCCGCGGAAGAGATCGCGGCCAAAATCGCCGAAATCGCCCGCGGGGCCTGCTTCCTGCCCCCCCAGGCCTGCCTGACCACCACCCTCGACGAGGAGTTGCGGACCCTGTTCGCGATTCTCAAGGCGAGGACCGGTCACGATTTCAGCGGCTACAAGAAAAATACCGTCCTGCGGCGGATCGAGCGGCGGATGGCGATCAACGAGGCCGGCGGGCTGAAAAAATATCTGGCCATCCTGGAGCAGACCCCCCAGGAGGCCCAGGCCCTCTGCCGGGAACTGCTGATCGGGGTGACCGGCTTCTTCCGCGATCCCGAGGCCTTCGAGTTCCTGCGTCGCGAGATCATTCCCCGCCTCTTTGCCGGGCGGGACCCGGAGGAACCGGTGCGGATCTGGCACGCCTGCTGCGCCACCGGCGAGGAGGCCTACTCGGTGGCCATGCTGATCCGGGAGCACCTGGAACAAAAAGACATGCAGGCCAAGGTGCAGATCTTTGCCACCGACATCGACGAGGCGGCCGTGGCCCAGGCGAGGGCCGGCCTCTATGGCGACGATGTCGCGGCGGAAATGGGCGAGGAGCGGCTCACGCGCTTTTTCACCAGAAACGACGGCCGCTGGCAGGTGACCAAGCAACTGCGGGAAATGATCGTCTTTGCCCCGCACAGTCTCATCAAGGACCCGCCCTTTTCCCGGCTGGACCTCCTGGTCTGCCGCAATTTCCTCATCTATCTCGACGTGGAGATGCAGAAAAGGCTCATCTCCCTGTTTCACATGGTCCTAAAACCGGGCGGGGTCCTTTTTCTTGGCACTTCCGAGAACGTGGGGGGCAACTCCGAACACTTCGCCGCACTGGACAAGAAATGGAAGATTTTCAAGCGGCTGGAAAACAACCGCCGCGAAGAGACCTTCTTCCCTATCACCTCATCGGTGCGCAAGTTCGCCCGGACCGCTCCGGCCAAATATCCCGCCGAAACCGGAGAATCGGCGCCGGCCGCCGTCGCGGAACGACTGCTGATGGAGCGCTACTCGCCGCCCTCCCTGATCGTCAACGAGAAGTACGAGGTGTTTCATATCTCCACCCGGACGGGACGTTACCTGGAGGTCCCGGTGGGCGAGCCGACCCAGGATATCCTGCGGATGGCCAGGGAGGAATTGCGACCGGCCCTGCGGGCGGCGATCTACAAGGCCTTCACCGAACAGAAACCGGTGTTGTTCCGGGGGGTGAAACTGGCGGACGAGCCACCGGTCAATGTCCTGGCCGAACCGCTCGCCGCGGATTCGATCTACGGCAAGCTGGTGCTGGTCATCCTCGAGCCGACCCTGCCCCCGGCCGCGCCTCCGGCAGCCGCCGGCGACGAGGCCCTTCCCGGCGACGATTCGTCCAAGGACATGCTGATCCGTCAGTTGGAGGAACAGCTCCGCATCACCCACGAACAGCTCCAGGCCACCTCGGAACAACTCGAAACCTCCAGCGAGGGGTTCCTGTCGGCCAACGAAGAGCTGATGTCGATCAACGAGGAGTTCCAATCCACCAACGAGGAGCTTCAGTCCACCAACGAGGAGTTGGAGACCTCCAAGGAGGAGCTGCAAGCCCTGAACGAGGAGCTGGTCACGGTCAACAGCGAGTTGCAGGGCAAGATGGAGGAGCTCAATCAGAGCAACAGCGATCTGGAAAACCTGTTCGCCAGTTCCGGGATCGCGGTCGTCTTTCTCGATCGCGACCTCACCATCAAACGCTTTTCCCCGGCCATGGCTGACCTGTTCAACCTGATTCCCGTCGATGTCGGCCGGCCTTTCCGTCATCTGGCCAATACCATCGACTGGTCGAGCCTGCCTGGCGACGTCGCCAACGTGCTGGAAACGCTCGAACCGGTGGAGCGGGAGGTGACCGCCCCGGAAACCGGCCGCAGCTTCATCATGCGGATTCTCCCCTACCGGACCACGGACAACCGGATCGACGGCATCGTGGTCACCCTGGTCGACATCACCCGGCGCAAACAGGTGGGGGAGGCGCTCAAGGCCAGCGAGGAGCAGTTCCGGATCATGTTCGAGCGCTCCAGTGTCGGCATGGTGCAGGCAGACCCAACGACCGGCCGATTCCTGCGGGTGAACGGCGCGTTTTGCCGGCTGACCGGTCACAGTGAGGCCGAGCTGCTTGAGCGGACTCTTTTCGAGATCACCCACCCCGAGGATGTCGAGGCGGACCGGATCCGGCTGGCGGAACTGACGGCGGGCAGGATTCCCTCCTTCCGCTCGGAAAAGCGGTACGTCCGTCCGGACCGAACCGTGACGTGGGCTGACGTGACCGTCAACCTGATCCATGACGTCGCCGGTCGGCCGATGCGGACCATGGCCGTGGTCCAGGACATCACCGAACGGAGGCGGGCCGAGGAGGAGCGGGAGGCCACGGTCGAATTTCTGCGGTTCATCAATACCAGCCGGAATATGAAGGAACTGATTCAGGCGGCGGCCACCTTCTTTCAGCATCAAAGCGGTTGCGAGGCGGTGGGCGTCCGGTTGCAGGAGGGTGGCGACTATCCCTATTTCGAGACCCGGGGGTTTTCCCAGGAGTTCGTCCTGGCCGAGAACCGGCTCTGCGCCCGCGATCGGCAGGGGAAGCCGATCCGCGACAGCGGCGGCAATCCGGTGCTCGAATGCATGTGCGGCAACGTCATCCAGGGTCGGTTCGACCCCTCCTTGCCTTTTTTCACCGCCAACGGCAGCTTCTGGACCAACGGCACCACCGAGCTGCTCGCCTCGACTTCCGAGGCGGACCGCCAGGCCCGGACGCGCAATCGCTGCAACGGCGAAGGCTACGAGTCGGTGGCCCTGATCCCCCTGCGCCTCGGCGCTGAGCGGTTGGGGCTGTTGCAGTTGAACGACCGGCGCCCAGGCCGGTTCACTCCTGCGGCCATCGCCCTGTGGGAACGATTGGCGGACTACCTGGCCGTGGCCGTGGCCAAGTTCCGCACCGACGAGGCGTTGCGCCGGGCCAAGGAAGAATGGGAACGGACCTTTGACAGCGTGCCGGACCTGATCGCCATCCTCGACAACCAGCATCGGGTCCGGCGGGTCAATCTGGCGATGGCGGCGCGGCTCGGGGTCCACCCCCGGCAGTGTATCGGTCTCCATTGCTACGAAGTGGTGCACGGGGCCGCCTGCCCACCCGGCTTCTGCCCCCATTCCCAGACCATCGCCGACGGTTGCGAGCATACCGAGGAGATCCACGAAGAGCAACTGGGGGGCGATTTCCTGGTCACCACCATCCCGCTTTTCGATGAACAGGGCGAACGGCTCGGCTCGGTCCATATCGCCCACGATATCACCGAGCGCAAACGGGCCGAGGCGGAACTGCGCCGCCGGGCCGAGGAACTGCGCGCCAGCAACGAGGAACTGGAGCGCTTCAATCGGGCCGCGGTGGGACGTGAACTGCGCATGATCGAATTGAAACGGGAAATCAACGCCTTGTGTGGAAAGTTCGGTGAACTGGAGCGCTATCCGCTGGAGTTCGAACAGGAGTAGGACGGGAGGGGTTGCTACCCAAGACCGTTTTGTTCGCGGGCATGGTTTCGCCCGGAGGGCCGGGCTCCTCCGGTCCGAAGGGCAAGGCAAAAGGGGGTAGGAGCCCACCCCGTGGGCGAAAAAAAAGCAAGCGAAGCCTTCCCCGACCCCGGCCTGCGTCGGGGTGAAAACGCGACGATTTTCATATCAAAACCACCCAATGGAGACCTGACCAGGCCATGAGACCGATGTCGATGGGTATCGTCCTGATCGTTCTGATAACCGGGGGCCTTTTTGCGGCCTGCAACCGGGACAGGCAGGGACCCGCCGGCCCGCCGGAGCGGGTCACCATCGCCATCACCACCACCACCGATTCGGTCCTCGCCCAGATCGCCCAGGCCAAGGGGTTCTTTCGCGAGGCAGGGGTGGAGGCGACCGTGCACCTGCACCCGTACGGCAAGCCTGCTCTGGAGGAAGTGCTGGCGGGCCAGGCGGACTTCGCCACCGTCGCCGAAACGCCGATCATGTTTGCGATCCTGGGCGGCGCCAAGCTCGCGGTCATCGCGACCATCGAATCGTCCCAAAAAGGAAATGCCCTGGTCGCGCGCAAGGACCGGGGGATTCTCACCCCAGGCGACCTCAAGGGAAAAAAGGTGGCGGTGACCAAGGGGACCACCTCGGATTACTATCTGGACGCCTTCCTGGCGGTCAATGGCGTGGCACGGGGCGAGGTCGAGGTGGTCGACATGCGGGTGGACGACATGATCGAGGCCCTTGCCGACGGTGCCGTCGATGCCCTGTCGACGTTCGCGACCTACGCGATCCCGGCTCGAAAAAGGTTGGGGGAACGGGGGGTGATCTTCCGTGACGAAAACATCTACACCTTCACCTTCAACCTTGTCGCCACCCAGGATTTTGTCCGCGCCAATCCCGACAAGGTCCGGAAGGTACTTCGAGGATTGGTGAGGGCGGAGGAGTTCGCCGGAGAGTACCCGGCCGAGGCCCGGGAAGCGGTGGCCGGATTCAGTGGCGTGGACATCGATATTGCCCGTGAAATCTGGGGGGAGACCTCTTTTCGCGTCGCCCTCGACCAGATGCTGATTCTCGCCCTGGAAGACGAATCCCGCTGGGCGATCGAAAACAGGCTGACCAGCGCCACCAAGGTGCCCAACTATCTCGACGCCATCTTCTTTGACGGCCTGAGGGCGGTCAAACCGGCTGGGGTGAGAATCACGAGGTGAAGACGCGCCATGCATGTTAAACAAAGGCTCTCCATCAATACCACGGTCATGATCGTGTCGGTCCTTGGGCTGATGGTGGTGCTGGCGGCGACGACGGATCGCGTCCTCAAGGCCCTGGAGCAGAACTACATCGCCGAATCGCTGCTGGCCGCCCATTTCGAGCGGCTCACCCTTGGCACCGATTATCTGCGTACCGGCAGTGAGCGGGCCCTGGAACAGCTCCACATCAAGAACCGGCAGATCGACGGCCTGTTGAGTTCCGCAGCCGCGAAGTTCCGCGATCCCGCGGAGGGCAAGGTGGTCGCCACCTTGAGGGCAAACCAGGGATCGGTCGAGAAAATCTTCGGGACCATTCTCGCCACCCGGCGGAATGGAACGACCAAGGGGGGGGACGCCGCCCATGCCGGCGACATCGAGGATCGACTGCTCACTCAGTTGAACATGAGGGGGTACGAAGCGGTCCAGCTCAATGGTGAACTACAGGAGGCGAGCAATGCCACCCTTGTCGTGACCCTCAGAACGGCGGTGGGGTTGTCCGTAGCCATCCTGCTCTTGGTCAGCACCGTGACCCTGGTCAACTCGGCGACCATGCAACGCACCATTGCCGGCCGAATCGGCACGCTGTGCGCCGGGGCCGCGGCCATCGGCAAGGGGGATCTCGACCACCGGACCGCGATCGCGGGTGACGACGAGTTTGCCGAACTCTCGGCGGCGTTCGATGTGATGGCCGGGAAACTGGACGATTCGTACCGTCGTCTCGAAAGCGAGGTGGCGGAGCGGAGGCGGGCCGAAGAGACGCTGCGGGAGAAGAACGAGGCCCTGGCCCGTTTGAACCGTTTCATGGTTGGCCGCGAGCTGCGGATGGTCGAGCTGAAACAGGAAGTCGACGATGGTCGCGCCCGGATGGGCCTGCCGCCACGCTATGTCCTCGATAAAGGAGCGGAGCCATGAGCGAGCCGCTTCGTCTCCATGCCCGCCAACCCCCGGCGTCGCGCTGGTGGTTGCGCTATGGCGCGGCAATGGCGGCGGTGCCCGCGGCCTTCTGGCTCCGCGAGGAAATGCAGGCCATGGTTGGCGGGTCGTTGCCGACATATCTCACCTTCTACCCGGTGGTGATAGTGGTCGCCATGCTGGGCGGCCTGGGTCCGTGCCTGCTGGCCACCGCCTTGGCAGCGCTGCTCGCGGCCTTCTGGATTCTGCCGCCGGTGGGGCAATGGACCGTGCACGCTCCCGCCGACCAGCTTTCCCTGGTCTTTTTTTCCGGCTTCGGTCTGCTCATGGCAATCATGGCAAAGCGCTATCAACAGAGCCTCCGGAAGGTGGCCGGTTACGAACACGAACTCGTCCGGCGCGAGACCGAGGAGAAATTCCGGACCTTTTTCCACACCGCGGCGGTCGGGGCCGCCGAACTGGGACTGGACGGACGCTTCCTCGAAGTCAATGAGCGGTTGTGTGCGATCACCGGCTATAGCCGCGAGGAACTGCTGCGGATGACCCCGGCGGAGCTGCTTCACCCCGACGACCCGTTGCAGGAAGATGGGCGGCTGGCAGCGTATCTGCGGGGAGAGAGCCCGCTCTATCAGGCGGAGAAGCGTTATGTCCGCAAGGACGGCCAGGTCGTCTGGGTGCAGGTGGCGGCCGCCATGGTCTGCGATGGTTCCGGCGAACCCCTGTACTCGACGGGCGTGGTGCAGGACATCACCGAGGGCAAGCTGGCGACCGAAAAGCTTCGGGAAACCGCCGCCGAGCTCCAGGTCGCCAATGCCGAACTCGACGACTCGCGCCGCGCCGCGATCAACCTGCTCGAAGATGCGCTCATCGCCCGTCGGCAGGAAACGGAAGCAACCGAGGCCCTTCGCGCCAGCGAGCGGCTGTTGCGCGCCCTCAGCGATCAGCTCCCCGGCGGGGCCATCTACCAGCAGGTGTGGGACCCGGACGGGCGAATCCGGTACACGTACCTGAGCGCCGGCATCGAGCGGCTCTTCGGCCTGCCGGTCAAGGACATCCTGGCAGACCCGGACGGTTTCCAGCGGTTCGTCGTCGAGGAGGACCGGCCGCGCCTGGGCGCCGCCACGGCACAATCGGCCCGGGAATTGACCCCCTTCGACTGCGAGTTCCGCCAGCACACCATCGCGGGGGAGATCCGGTGGGTCCATTGCCGTTCGATGCCGCGCCGCCTGGAAGACGGTGCCATCCTGTGGGACGGGATCGTGGTGGACATCACCGAGCGCAAGCGGGCCGAGGAGGCGCTGCAACAGGCGCACGGCGAGCTGGCGCAACAGATGGAGGAGCGGACCAGGGAGTTGCGCGAAAAGGAGGTCCTGCTCAAGGAAATCCATCACCGGGTGAAGAACAACCTCCAGGTGATTTCCAGCCTGGTGAGTTTGCAGGCGAACGGCTCCACCGATGCAACGGTGCGCGAGGTCTTGCGGGACGTGACCGGCCGGGTCCGCTCCATGGCGCTGGTCCACGAAAAACTGTACCAGTCCGCCAGCCTGGCCCGCATCGATTTCGCGGAATACAGCCAAAGCCTGCTGGCCTCCATCTGGCGGACCCACGGGGCCCTCGAAATCGCGGTCGGGTTGCGGCTGACCCTGGAACCGCTGCCGCTGCCGGTGGATATCGCCGTGCCGTGCGGCCTGATTCTCAACGAGTTGGCCGGCAATGCCCTCAAACACGCCTTTCGGGGCCGGACCGGGGGCGAGGTGACGGTGACCCTGGATCGTGCCGGCGACCGCAGGGGCCGGCTGCGGGTGCACGACAACGGTATCGGCCTGCCCGCCGGATTGGACTGGCGGCAGGCCGACTCCCTGGGGCTGCGGCTGGTGCGGATGCTGGCCGAGCAGGTGAACGCCACGGCGGAGATGAGCCGCGACCACGGCACAACATTTGAAATGACCTTCGAACTGCCGGAAACGGGAAACGATTGAGCAACCCGGCAAGGCAGGACCAAATGAGTTGATCGTTCCCACGCGCCAGCGTTGGAACGCAAACCTTGGACGCTCCCGCGTCCGTATGGCGAGACGCCGGAGCGTCTCTGACCGGTTTTCACGCTGAAGCGTGGGAACCATCGTCAACGGTGAACGATTAGGAAGAACAGCATGGGGAAGGCAGCTATTCTTGTTGTTGAAGACGAGGCGATCGTCGCCGCGGACCTGTCCGCCAAACTCGGCCATCTCGGCTACGACATCAGCGGCGCGGCGGATAGCGGCGAAAAGGCGATCGCCCGCGTGCGGGCGCAGCAGCCCGACCTGATCCTGATGGATATCCGCCTGGCGGGGGCCATGGACGGGGTGGAAACGGCGGAGATCATCGGCCGTGAATTCGACCTGCCGATCATCTTCCTGACCGCCCATTCGGATCGCGCCACCCTGGAACGGGCCAAGGTGACCGAGCCCTTCGGCTACATCCTCAAACCGTTCGACTATTTCGAGCTCGAATCGCATATCGAGATGGCCCTGTATAAGCATCAGGCCGAGCGCCGGTTGCGCCAGGCCCATGACGAGCTGGAGCGGCGGGTGCAGGAACGGACGCAGGCGTTGCACGAGGCCCAGAAGATGCTCACGGAGATCAATGAATCCCTGGAACTGCGGGTGGTCGAGCGGACCGCCGAGCTCGAAGCCGCCAACATGTTGCTGCGCGATTCCCGTCGGGCCGCCCTCAACATGATGGAAGACGCCGAGACCGCGCGCCGGAATGCCGAGGAGACAACCACCGAACTGCGGCGGGAAAGCAGGGAACGCCGTCGGGCCGAGGCCCAGCTCGAGGCCATCAATATCGAGCTGGAACGACGGGTGGAACAACGGACCCGCGAGCTGCAGGAAACCCAGAAACAGTATCTGCACGCGGAGAAGCTGTCGGCCATCGGCAAGCTGTCCGCTTCCATCGCCCATGAATTCAACAATCCCCTGCAAGGCATCCGCACCGTGCTCACCGGTTTGAAAAAACGGGCGATCATGGACCAGGAAGACCGGAATCTGCTGGACACGGCCATCGAGGAAAGCGACCGGATGAAGGATCTGATCCGCAGTCTCCAGGATTTCAACCGGCCGTCCTCGCACAAGAAGACCTACCTGGATCTGCACAAGTCCCTGGATTCCATCCTCTTGCTCCAGAAGAGCGATTTCAAGGGCAAGGGAATCAAGGTGGTCTGCGACTATGCGCAACAACTGCCGCAGATCCTGGTCATCCCGGATCAGATCAAACAGGTGCTGCTCAATCTCCTGACCAACGCGGCGGATGCCTGCCAGCACCCCGGAGAAACCATCATGGTCAGCACCCGGTGGCAGGGCGAGCAGGTGGCGGTGGCGATCACCGATACCGGCATCGGCATCAAACCCGAGGATATGGACCGGATCTTTCAACCCTTCTTCACCACCAAACCGGAGGTCAAGGGGACCGGACTGGGGCTGTCGGTCAGTTATGGCATCGTCAAACGCCATCAGGGGCAAATCCTGGTCGACAGCCGGCCCGGCGAAGGTGCCACCTTCACGGTGGTCCTGCCCATCGAGGGTGACGACCCGGATGGGGCCACCGACGCCTAGCGCAAAACGCCATCCGGCGACTTTTCCGGACGGTCCATAAACTCCGCTGGAATCTTCCCTGCAACCGTGCTATCTCATTTGTAGGACAAGCCCATCGGTTGCCCCACCGCTTTTCCTCGTCATTTCGCGCCAGGAATAACACGAGCTGAATTCGACCGATTTTCCCTTGCGCGCCGCACCAAGCCTATCAAGACGTCCTGTCTGAAGATGCGTTGCAAGCAATGGTGGTCCGGCCCCGAAGAACCGGCCTGCGCGCATTATATCGCCCGGAGGGCCGGGCTCCTCCAGTCCGAGGGGCGGGGCAAAAGGGTGGAGAGCCCACCCCAGTGGGCGAAAAAAAATAAAGCAAAACCTTCCGGACCCCGGCCTGCGCCGGGGTGACGGAACTGCCGTTTTTTTCGGATAAAAAGAACCAAACGACAATTGACAGGAGATTTGTCGATGCAAGTCGAGACAAAAACGTTTTCCCGATGGCTGGTGGCCGTCCTCGCCCCGGCGTTCGTCATCCTCCTGGCCGCAGGCGCGTGGTTTTACCAGATCGAGCGAACCGCCGTGCGGCAGCAGGCCGAAAAACAACTCGCGGCCATCGCCCATCTGAAGGTCGACCAAATGGTCGCCTGGCGGGGGGCACGGTTCAGCGACGCCGCCATCCTGACGGAGCGGCCGGCACTGGTGCGGAGCGTGACCCGGTTTCTGGCCGACCCCAACGACGCCACCGCCGAGGCGCTCCGGACCTTCTTCCGCAGTCTGCAGACCCACTACCGGTATGCGGACGTTTTCCTGGTCGATCCTGACGGAAGGGAGCGGCTGGGCCTGACCCAGGAGACCCACGGCGATGGCTATGGGGCCGCCCTGGTCGAGTCGCTCCGCCGGCGCCAACCCGTCTTTGTCGACCTCCATAGCGATGCCCGCCGGTCGGCACCCCATCTCAGCGTGGTTGCCCCGATCTTCAGCGGTGACGACCAGGCCGGGCCGCCGCTCGGCGCCATGGTCCTGCTCAACGACGCCACCCAGTTCCTCTACCCCATGATCCAATCGTGGCCGACGCCGAGCCAGTCAGCGGAGACGCTACTGATTCGACGCGATGGCGACGCGGTGTTGTTTCTGAACGACTTGCGGCATCGGGCGGACGCGGCCCTGAAGCTGCGCATCCCCCTTACCAGGACCGAAGTGCCCGCGGTCATGGCGGTGTTGGGGCAGCAAGGGTTTGTGGAGGGGGTCGATTATCGGGGCGTGGCCTCGGTGGCCGTGGTGTTGCCCGTCCCGGATTCGCCCTGGTTCATCGTGGCCAAGGACGACCGGACCGAATTCTTTGCCGGCTGGCGTTCCCGCGCCACCCTGATCCTGGCGTTGATGGCGGCCCTGGCCGGTGTCCTCGGAACCGTCGGCCTGTTGATCTGGCAGCGCGATCAGAAGGCCCATTACCGGAAGCTCTATACCATCGAGGCCAAACTGCGCGCCAGTAACGAACGGCACAGTATCACTCTGCAGGCGGTCGGCGACGGCATTATCGCCACCGATGCCCAGGGTCGGGTGGAGCTGCTCAATCCCGTTGCCGAGGCGCTGACCGGCTGGCGTCAGGAAGAGGCATGCGGCCGACCGCTGACCGAGGTCTTTCGGATCGTCAACGAGGAGACCCGGGAGGCGGTGGAAAACCCGGTGACCAAGGTCCTGCGCGAGGGCATGGTGGTGGGGCTGGCCAATCACACCCTGCTTATCGCCAAAAACGGGATCGAACGGCCGATCGCCGACTCGGCGGCCCCCATTCGCGACGACCGGGGAGACGTGCTCGGCGTGGTCCTGGTCTTCCGCGACCAGACGGAAGAACGGAGGGCGGATCGATTGACCCGGACGCGGCTGGTGCTGATGGAATACGCCTTTGCCCATACCCTGGACGAACTGTTGACCAAGGCCCTGGACGAAATCGGCGCCCTGGTCGACAGTCCCATCGGGTTCTACCACTTCGTGGAGGCCGATCAGAAAACCCTTTCCCTGCAGCAATGGTCGAGCCGCACCCGGGAAGATTTTTGTCGGGTCAAGGATATAGGCAGTCATTACCCTATCGAGCAAGCCGGGGTCTGGGTCGATTGCGTGCAGGCGGGCAAACCGGTCGTGCACAACGATTACCCTTCGCTGCCGCACAAGAAGGGGTTGCCCGAAGGCCATGCGGCGGTGAGCCGCGAACTGGTGGTCCCGGTGATACGGGCCGGTAGGGTGGTCGCCATCCTGGGGATGGGCAACAAAGCGGCGAATTACACGGAAAGGGATGTGGAGACCGTCGCCTTCCTGTCCGACGTCACCTGGCAACTTGTCGAACAGAAGCGGGTCGAGGAGCAACTCCTGACCAGTGAACAGCGGTACCGGAATCTGTATCAAAGCATGAGGGATGCGTTTGTCATCGTGGACATGAAGGGGCGGGTCAAGGAATGCAACGAATCCTTCAGCGCCCTGGTGGGCTATGGCCTTGAGGAACTGCGGCAACTCCGCTACGAAGACCTCACCCCGGAGCCCTGGCGGACGATGGAAATCAACCTCGTCAAGGAGCAGATCCTGCCCCGCGGATGTTCGAGTTTGTACGAAAAAGAGTACCAGCACAGGGACGGGGAGCTCATCCCGGTCGAACTGCGGACGTTTCTGGTCGTCAACAGCGAGGGCCGGCCGGAAGGCATGTCGGCGATCGTGCGGGACATCTCGGAGCGAAAGTGGGCGGAGCAAGAACGGGAGAAGTTGCAGGCCCAGTTGAACCAGGCCCAGAAGATGGAATCGGTGGGCCGGTTGGCGGGCGGGGTGGCGCACGACTTCAACAACATGCTCAGCGTGATCTTAGGCTATGTGGAGCTCGCCTTGGGCAGGGTCGAACCGTCCGACCCGTTGCATCACGATCTTCTGGCGATTTTCGATGCCGGCAAGCGTTCCGCGGACATTACCCGGCAACTGCTGGCCTTTGCCCGCAAGCAGACCATCGCCCCCAAGGTGCTCGACCTGAACGAGAAGGTCGAGGGCACGCTCAAGATGCTGCGGCGCCTCATCGGCGAGGACATTCACCTGGCCTGGTTGCCGGGAGTGGGGTTGGAGCCGGTCAAGATCGATCCCTCGCAACTGGACCAGCTCCTGGCCAATCTGTGCGTCAATTCCCGTGACGCCATCACCGGGGTGGGAAAAATAACCATCGAAACCTGCAAGGTGACCATCGATGAAGACTACTGCGCCAGCCACGCCGGGTTTGTCGCCGGCACCTACATCCGCCTGGTCGTCAGTGACGATGGTTGCGGCATGGATCATGAGACCTTGGAAAAGCTGTTCGAGCCCTTTTTCACCACCAAGAGGACCGGGGAAGGCACCGGTTTGGGATTGGCCACGGTCTACGGCATCGTCAAGCAGAACAATGGATTCATCAATGTGTACAGTGAACCCGGCCGAGGAACGACCTTCAATATCTACCTGCCGGTCCACGAGGGCGAAGTGGGGGAGACCGCGGTGAAAACCGCTGCGGGCATCCCGTCGGGCAACGGCGAGACGATCCTGATTGTCGAGGATGAGGCCGCCATCCTGGCCCTGAGCCAAACCATGCTCGAACGGCTGGGCGGCTACACGGTACTGACCGCGGGCAGGCCGGGCGAGGCCATGAAACTGGCCCAGGCGCACGACGGCGACATCCACCTGGTGATCACCGACGTCGTCATGCCCGAGATGGATGGCCGCGAATTGGCGAATCGGCTCCATGCCTTCTATCCGGGCATCAAAACCCTGTTCATGTCCGGATATACGGCGAATGTCATCGCCCATCGGGGCATACTGGACGAAGGGGTCCATTTTATCCACAAACCGTTCTCCAAACGGGAACTCGCGGTCAAGGTCCGGGAGGCGCTGGAGACAACGGACCCGGAGCAGTGAATCGGTTTTGCCAAAGGGGGGGAACGCCTTTAGGCGTGTTTTTCGAACGCAGATGCACATCGCGGGCATGGCCGCTCCTACGCCCCTGGGTTGCACCTGCGGGGAGCGGGCCATGCCTGCGAACATCACAAGGTCGCGTAGGCCCACTCTGTGGGCGCCAAGAGGGCGAAACGGGACGGCTCGAGCAGACGGCCGGAAACCGGCAGCCAAACCGCAAGCAACCCGTTCAAATCGGGAGGGAAAAGTTCTTTGCATTCAAGCAATCCCATGCGATAATCAGTTGTCAGTACCCTGATTCGGCGCCCGGCGTTCGTGCCGGGCGAACAGCGTTGCGGGTTGTGGTTTTTTGGTCCGGGCGAGGCGATGCGGATTTCATCTTTTCAAGAACCAACCAGCGGTCTCCCCGTGAAGACACACCAGGTCCCCTCCGCCTTCTTCTTGCCCATCGAAGCGAAGTCCGTCTTGCCCCCCTTTGATTTTCCCACCAGGCAGGGCCGCGTTTCGAGGGCAGTCTTGGTCGGCCGTCTGCCGGGGCAGGCGCCATGACCGCCTTTGCCCGCCGGTTTTCCGGTCTGTTGGCGGTGCTGCTCCTTGGCCTGCTGGTCCTGCCGTCGCCTCTCCGGGCCACGATCGACGCTCCGAAGACCATACATATCGGTGTGTTGGCCACGGAAGGCAAGGACCTCTGCTTCGACCGGTGGCGGCCGACCGCGGAGTATTTGCAGCAGTACAACCCCCAGTTTACCGCCCGGATCGTCTGCCTCGATTTCAATGAAATCGAAAAGGCGGTTTCCGATGGCCGGGTCGACTTCACCATCACCAATCCCTCGGTCTACGTCAGTCTCGAATACATCTACGGCGCCTCGCGGATCGCCACCCTCAAGGACCTGGGCGGCGCCAGGACCGCCACCCAATTTGGCGGGGTGGTGTTCTCGAAATCCGGTCGCAGCGACATCACAACCCTGGCCGACCTGAAAGGCAAGCGGGTCGCGGCGGTTTCTCCCAATTCCTTCGGGGGCTGGTTGACGGCATGGCGTCTTTTCAAGCAATCGGGACTGGACCCCTTCAAGGATTTTGCATCACTCAATTTTGCCGGCCAGCAACGTCTCGTCGTGCGCGAGGTGCTGCAAGGTCGGGCCGATGTCGGCGTGGTCCGGACGGGTATCCTCGAGCAGATGGTCCAGGAGGGGACCATCAATGCCGACGCCTATGCGGTGATCAACCGGCAGCAGGGGGACGATTCCTTTCCCTATGATCGGTCCACCGAGTTGTATCCCCACTATGCCCTGGCCAAGATGTATCATGTGAGTAACGACCTGGCCGAGCAAATCATGCTGACCTTTTTCGACATCAATCCTTCCAGCGAGGTGGCGCGTGCCGCCCGTATCCAGGGCTGGACCATTCCCCTGGATTATTATCCGGTGCATCAGTGTTTGCAGGAGTTGAAAGCCGGACCGTACCGGTATCTCAACCAATCGCCGACCCTCGCGCAGTTGTACCGGCAATACCAGCCCTGGGTCTTTGGCGGCGCCGGCCTGCTCTCGTTCATTCTGGGGGTGATGGTTCACGTCTTTCTCCTCAACCGGAAGCTGTCGGCAACCACCCTCAAGCTGAAAAACGAGCACCAGGCGCGGGAAAAGACCCTGGCCGATCTCAACGAGTTCAAGGTGACCCTGGATCAGGTGCACGATTCCGTGTTCATGTTCGATCCGGAAACACTGCAATTTTTCTACGTCAATCAGGGCGGTCTGGAGCAGGTCGGGTACACGTTGGAAGAATTGAGGCAACTGACGCCCCTGGCCATCAAGCCGGAGTTCACGGAGCCGCGGTTCAGGGAGTTGCTTGCCCCCCTGCGCGACGCCAGCACGGATTCGCTGACCTTTGCCACAAAACACCGGCGCAAGGATGGATCGCTGCTGCCGGTCGAGGTGTTTTTGCAGTATATCACCCCGGAAGGGAAGAAAGGCCGGTTCGTGGCCATTGTCCGTGACATCAGCCGAAGACTGGCGGAGCGAAAGGAGCGGGAGCAATTGCTGACGCGGCTCAACAGCGAGCAGAAACTGGCCTCCATCGGCCAGTTGGCGGCGGGCATCGCCCATGAAATCAACACCCCGGCCCAATACCTCGGCAGCAACATCGATTTCCTCGGCGATGCCTTCAGGGACATCGACACGCTCATCGAACAATACGATCAACTGCTGCCCAGGGCGGACGGTTCCGATTCGCCGGCATCCCTGGCCAACAGCATCAAGACACTGAAGGAGCAAGCCGACTGGGACTATCTCGCCGAGGAAATACCCCGCGCCATCAGCCAATCCAAGCAAGGCATCGCCAAAATCAGCTCCATTGTCCTGGCCATGAAGGAATTCAGCCATCCGGGGTGCAAGGAAAAACAGGCGACGGATCTCAACCGGCTCATCGACACCACGGTCACCATCGCCAGCAACGAATGGAAATATGTTGCCGACATCGAACGACAGCTTGACCGTACCCTGCCGTCATTCTTGTGTTTGCCCAACGAGATGGGCCAAGTCGTCTTGAATATTCTCGTCAACGCCGTTCATGCCATCAAAGACAAGATCGGCCCGCGCCCGGAGGCGGCAAAAGGGCGAATAACCATCGGGTCGAGATCGGTTGACAACCACATCGAGATCACCGTCGCCGATACCGGCGGCGGGATTCCCGAAGCCATTGGACCCAGAATTTTCGATCCCTTTTTCACCACCAAGGAGGTCGGGCGAGGAACCGGGCAAGGCTTGGCCATTTGTCACGACATCATCGTGAATAAACATGGCGGCACCATCGAGTTCGTCTCGACCGAGGGCGAGGGAACCACCTTTATCATTCGCCTGCCGTTGGGCGAGAACCATCATGCCGAGAACAACCTCACCGGAGCGCTATCGTGAAAACAACCGCTTTGTTTGTCGACGACGAACCGAATATTCTTTCCGGCCTCAAGCGAATGCTCCGCGTCATGCGCCAGGAGATGGATTTCCATTTCGCCGAGAGCGGCCAGGAGGCCTTGGAGATCCTCGCCACGCAGCATGTCGACGTGATCGTGTCCGACATGCGGATGCCGGGCATGGACGGGGCGACGCTCCTGCTGGCGGTGCAGGAGAAATATCCGCACATTATCCGCATCATGCTCACCGGTCATGCCGACGAGGAGGCTATTCTCAGAACCGTGGGCGTGGTCCATCAGTTCCTGGCCAAACCGGCGGACCCCGAGGCCCTCAAGGCCGTTCTGCTCAGGGCGTGCGCGCTCCAGGGGCTGATGAAGAACGAGCAGTTGAAGAGTCTGGTCACCAGTCTGGGTAAACTTCCCAGCCTGCCCTCCGTATATATGGAACTGCAACGAAAATTGGTGGACCCCGAGTGTTCGATCGGGGATGTCGCCGCCATCATCGAGAAGGATATGGCGATGAGCGCCAAAGTGCTGCAACTGGTCAATTCCGCGTTCTTCGGCCTGTACAAGAACGTGGACAGCATTGTTCGCGCCGTCAATCTGTTGGGGCTGGACACCGTCAAAACCCTCGTGCTGGGGGTGGGGGTGTTCTCGGAGCTCGCCACCAAGGAATCCGAGGTGTTTTCGGTGGGGGCGCTCTGGGACCACAGCATGACCACCGCGGCCTTTGCCAAACAGATCGCCGCGGCGGAAACCAGCGACAAGCAATGCATCGATACGGTATTCATCGCCGGCATGATGCATGATGTCGGTAAGCTCCTGCTGTTCTCGACCCTGCACGACCCCTATGTCCAGGCGGTGGAATTGGCCAGGAAGCAGAACCTTTTTTACTGGCAGGCCGAGCAGCAGGTCTTCAACTCGGATCATGGCGATGTGGGGAGCTACCTGATGGGGCTCTGGGGATTGCCCGGCGGCGTGGTGGAATCCATCGCCTTTCACCACCGTCTTGGTACCTACCCCGAGCCAACCTTTTCGCCGGCAGTGGCCGTCCATGCGGCGGACGTCATCTATTACCAGCTTTATCCGGAAATGAGCCACGGTCCCTTCCCGGAGCTCAATCAGGAGTATCTCGAACGGGCCGGTCTGGCCGGCAAGTACCCGCATTGGCTGGAACTATGCCGGGCAATGCGGTCATGAGGCAGCGGTATGACGGAAAAGATCCTGTTTGTTGACGACGAGCCCAATATCCTCCAATCGATCCAGCGGCAACTGCGCAATCGGTTTGTCCTGCAAACCGCCGACAATGGCGACGAGGCCCTGCGGATTCTCAAGGAGGAAGGGCCGTTTGCGGTCATCGTCTCCGACATGCGGATGCCCGGCATGAACGGGGTGGAGTTGCTGGCCAGGGTCAAGGACAGTTATCCGGAAACGGTTCGCCTGATGCTCACCGGCAACGCCGACCAGGAAACCGCCATGGAGGCCGTCAACAACGGCCAGATTTTTCGGTTTCTCACCAAACCCTGTCCGCAGGCGACCTTTGTCACCTCCCTGGCCCTGGCCTTGCGGCAACATCGCCTCATCATCGCCGAGCGGGAGTTGCTGCAAAAGACGCTCATGGGCAGCGTCACCGTGCTCTCGGAGCTGCTCGCCGTGGCCAACCCGTTGTCGTTCAGCGCCGGGTTGCGGTGCCGGGATTATGTGGTCAGCATCACCAAGCAATTGCATCTTCCCAACCTGTGGCAGTACGAAATAGCCGCCTTGATGTCGCAGATCGGCTGCGTCACCCTGCCGGGAGACATCCTGAACAAATTGTACAGCGGCCTGGAGTTGACACCCGAGGAGCAGGAGATGTATGACAACCATCCGGTGGTCGGGGCCTCCCTGCTGGAAAAAATTCCGCGCCTGGAGCATGTGACCAAGATGATTCGGCTGCAACTCAAGCGGTTCGACGAATACACCGAGGCCATGGGCGGGACCGAGTTCGAGGAGGTGCTGGTCGGCGGCCAGGTCTTGAAGGCGGCGCTTGATTTTGATCGCTACCTGTTTCGGGGAATGGGACGGACCGAGGCGGTGGAACTGATGCGCAACCAGAAAAAAGTGTATAACCCTGAGGTGTTGGATATCATTGCCGGGCTCAGGATCGAGCGACGGGAACAACAGGAACTCAACCTGCCGGTCAATCAAATCAGCGTCGGCATGGTGGCGGCAGAAAATATCATGGCCAAAAACGGGGTGCTGATCATTCCCAAAGGCCAAACCATCACCTTGCCGCTCCTGCAAGGATTGAAGAATTTTTCCCTGCAAGTCGGAGTGATCGAGCCGTTGCGGGTGCAGATCGGCCAGTCGGCGGACTCTGATTCGGCAGACGAGCAGTAGGAGGGCAGCTTGTCGGCCAATCGGGCCGGCTGAACGGAGCGGATTTGCCCTATCAAGAGCATCCCCTGCGCATCTCCGGGTAACGCACCGCCTCAGCATGCTTTACTCCGGAAGACGACGTGTCTCGTGGGCCATCGACAGTCAGTAAAGGAGCTCGGCTATGTATATCGACAAGGTATCATTGGTTGGAATTCTCGACAATTTGTACGACGGGCTTTATCTCACCGATGAAAACAGGGTGATAACGTATTGGAATAAGGGAGCCGAGCGCATATCCGGTTTCACCTCCACCGAGGTGGTCGGTCGGTCATGCAAGGACAACATTCTGACCCACGTCAATGGGGAGGGGAAATGTTTGTGTCACGGATCTTGCCCGCTGGCAGCGACCATTGCCGATAGCCTCAACCGCGAGGCCGAGGTGTACATGCACCATAAAAACGGCCACCGTATTCCCGTTCTGGTCCGGGCAAGCCCCTTAAAAGACACCAGTGGCAAGGTGGTGGGTGGCATAGAACTGTTCACCGATATGACCAATTTGCTGGCGCACAATATTCGCATTAAGGAACTGGAGAAAATAGCCCTCCTCGATACACTCACCCAACTTGCCAACAGGAATTTCCTGGAACGAGAGTTCGAGGCTCGTTTTCAGGAGATGAATCGTTATAACGTCCCGTTTGCCGTTCTCTTCATCGATATCGATCACTTCAAGAAGATCAACGATTCTTACGGGCATGATGTCGGGGATATGGTCCTGAAGTTCGTGGCCAACACCCTGGTTGCCAATTCGCGGCCATTTGATCTGTTCGGCCGTTGGGGAGGGGAAGAGTTTATCGGCATTATCCGCAACATCGACACTGACGAGTTGGTCCTTCTCGGCAACAGAATACGAGCGCTGATCGAGCATTCCTATCTGCTTCACCATGACAGCAAACTGAGTGTCAATGTTTCCATCGGGGCAACCTTGGCACGGCACGACGATACTCTCGCGAGTTTAATCAAACGAGCAGACAACCTTTTGTACGAGAGCAAGAGGCTGGGACGAAACCGTCTTACTTTGGGATAAACCGGGAGGCAGAACGAACCATTAAGGAACATCTAACCCGCAGTTGAAAAGGAGAACGCGATGTCTTTCATTAAATGGCGAGATTCGTTCAATACTGGAGTGGAACAATTTGATCAAGAGCACCACAAGTTGGTCGAATTGATCGATATGATGTATCATGCGATTCGTGACAAAAGCGGCAAGAACATCACCGCTAAGGCCTGGAGCGATCTTATGGCGTATACCGCCTCCCATTTTGCCCATGAAGAAGACGCGATGGCCCTCGTTTCCTACCCGGAATTGGAAGCGCACAAGGTTGAGCATGCCCGTTTGAAAGAGCGCGCGGAAAGTTTTCGGGCGAGGATCGACGATAACGATTCCGACGCGGCGATAGAACTGTACCATTTTCTCCGGGAATGGCTGGTCAACCATATCCAGGAATGCGACCAGAAATATGGATCGTATTTCAAGGGCGCGAAGGAGCTTCGGTGACCTTGGTCAGCGGAGGGGCCGAGGGGACGGCAGCTGCCTCAGCCGTTTGCGAAGACATCCTGTTGCATTTTATGGCGAGATTGTTGGTAGGAAACGTAACAGGTCAAAATTTACTCCCAAAAGAGATGATCCATGGATGCCTCGGTACTGATAGTCGACGATGAGTTGCATGTGTGCCTGTTGATGACCAAAATTCTCGAACAGGCAGGATATATCTGTGAGCAGGCCGAAAATGTACAAACGGCCAAACAGCTCCTGCGGCAAATCTCCTTTGACCTGTTGCTCACCGATATCAATATGCCCGGTGAATCCGGCGTGGAACTGGCTCGTTACGTCAAGGAACACTACCTCGATACCGCCGTGGTCATGGTGACGGCGGTGGACGATCCCGTACAGGCCAAGGAAGTCCTCGACATGGGGGTGTATGGCTATCTCGTCAAACCGTTTACCAAAAATCTCGTGCTGATTACCGTGGAAAACGCCCTCCGTCGTCATCGCCTGGAACAACAGGAGCTGGCCAATATCCAATTGCTGGAGGAAAAGGTCGCCGAGCGCACCCGGAGTCTGGCCGAGCAACTGCACCTCCATCAGAACCTGATCGATGCCATCCCCGTTCCTGTGTACTACAAGGGTTTGGACGGCAAATATCTGGGGTGTAACCGGGCCTTTGCCACCGCGCTCAATATCCCGCGCGCCGGGATCATCGGCAAGACGGTGCTGGAGCTGCATGCGCCCGTGGCCGCCGAAAATTTGTGGGGCAAGGATGAGGAGCTGCTTCGCACCGGGGGCGTTCAGGTGTATGAACAGACCTTCCCGCTGGCCGACGGCTCCGTGAGCACCGGCATTGTCCACAAGGCTGCTTTTCGCGATATCGACGGCAAGATTTCCGGCCTGATCGGCGTGCGACTCGACATCACCGAATTGAAACAAACGGAGCATGCCCTGCGCGCCTCCGAGGGAACCCTGCGCTCCATCATGGACAACCTCCAGATTGGCGTGGTGATGATCGATCCTCAAATGCAACTGCTCGGCATCAACCGGCAAGTGGAACATTGGTTTCCGCAGGCGCGAAACGGGGTCGGCAAGCCGTGCTTTCAGATCTTATCCGACCAGCAGGATGTGGGCGAGATCTGCCCGACCAAAGAGGTCTTCGCCACCGGCAAATCCAGCGAAGGCACCCTCCGGCGGCAGACCGCGCAGGGGGAAAAGATGTTTCGAGTGCTGGTCTCGCCGATATACGATGAAACGGGAACAATTGTCGCGGCGCTGCAATTGCTGGAAGACGTGACCGAGGCCCTGGTGGCGGAACGGGAATTGCGACAGGCGCAGAAATTGGAGGCAGTGGGGCAACTCGCCGCCGGTATCGCCCATGAAATCAATACCCCGGTGCAGTATATCGGGGACAACCTCCGTTTCCTCGGGGATGCCTGCCAGGATGTCTTCGACCTTCAGCGTCAATATGAAACCCTGCTGGGCAAGGTGAAGGAACAGGGGGCGATGCCGGCGTTGATCGGCGAGATCGAAGCCGCCGCCCAGGCGGCCGATCTGCCTTTTCTCGCCGAGGAAATCCCGAAAACACTGCAACAAAGTCTCGATGGCGTGAGCCGCGTGGGCAAGATCGTCCAGGCCATGCGCGAGTTTTCCCATCCGGGGACCAGTGAAAAGTCGTATGTCGATATCAACCGCGCCCTGGAAAGCACCCTGACCATCAGCCGCAACGAATGGAAGTATGTCGCCGAGGCGACAACCGACCTGGCCCCCGACCTGCCGCCGGTGCTCTGCTTGCCGGGAGAGATGAATCAGGTCTTCCTTAATATCATCGTCAACGCGGCCCATGCCATCGGCGATGTCACCGAGGAGGGCCGGAAAGGGAAGGGGACCATCGGTTTGGCAACCCGGGCGCTGGACGACAAGGTGGAAATCCGGATCAGCGATAGCGGCGGCGGCGTTCCGGAAGCAGTGCGGCATCGAATTTTCGATCCATTCTTCACCACCAAGAAGGTCGGCAAGGGGACCGGTCAGGGGCTGGCGATCGCTCGCAGTGTGGTGGTGGACAAACACCAGGGGGCTATTCGCTTCGAGACCGAAACCGGACGCGGCACCACGTTCATCATTCAACTGCCGATCGGCGAGAAACAATAAGGGGGCAAGGCCCGCCATGGCCATGCCCAACAACAGGACAACCATCCTCTTCCTCTGCACCGGCAACTCCTGCCGCAGCCAGATGGCCGAGGGCTGGGCCCGGCACCTGCGCGCCGAGGTCATCGAGCCTTACTCCGCCGGCATCGAGAAACACGGGCTCAATCCCCTTGCAGTCCGGGTCATGGCCGAGGCCGGAGTGGATATTTCCGGCCAGCGGTCCAAGCTGGTGACGGAACTGCCGATTGCCGCCTTCGACTATGTCGTCACCCTCTGCGGCCATGCCCACGAGACCTGCCCCTATGTGCCGGGGCGGATTGTCCATCACGGCTTTCCCGACCCGCCGCGGTTGGCGCAAGACGCCGCCACCGAGGAGGACATCCTCCAGGTGTATCGGGCGGTGCGCGATCAGATCCGGGCGTTTGTCGCCTCCCTGCCCGAATCCCTGCCGAGATGAAACGTCCCGGGTTGTCGCCGGACGGAGGAGAATGTTGCCTTTCCGGACGGAATGGTTAATATTGGGCCACGACCCTCTAACGATTCCATCATTTCACCAAGGAGAAGACAGATATGCAAGCACAGATCCACACCCGTGACATCACCCTGGCCCAGGCCCGGCAGCAGGCCTCGACCGTTTTTCTGGCCAAGGTCTTCAACTGGATGGCCATCGGCCTGGCCATCACCGGCGCCGTCGCCTATTTTGTCGCCGCCTCGGGAATGGTGCGGACCCTGGTCGCCAGTCCGGTGTTCTTCATCCTGGTGCTGGCCGAACTGGGCCTGGTCTTTTTCCTCTCCGCCCGCATCGAGAAGATCCAGCCGGGAACGGCCACCGGGCTCTTTGTCGGCTATTCGGTTTTGAACGGCGTCACCCTGTCCACCATCTTCCTCGCCTATACCCACGCCTCCATTGCCGCCACCTTCCTGGTCACCGCCGGCATGTTCGCGGCCATGGCGGTCTACGGCATGGTCACCAAGCGCGATCTCTCCGGCTTGGGCTCGTTCATGTTCATGGGGCTGATCGGCATCCTCTTGGCCTCGATCGTCAATATCTTCCTGGCGAGCCCCGCCCTGTACTGGGCGATTTCGGCCATCGGCGTGCTGGTCTTTGTCGGCCTGACCGCCTACGACGTGCAGAAGATCAAGAATATCGGCGAGGAAGGGATCATGAGCCAAGGCGAAGCCGCCGTCCGCAAGGGCGCCATCATCGGGGCCCTGGCCCTGTATCTCGATTTCATCAACCTGTTCCTGATGCTGCTGCGCTTTTTCGGCGGCAGCCGCGACTGATTAACTCGCTTTTTCTCTGCATTCGGCAAGGGGATCGATACTATCGATCCCCTTGTTTTTGGCTGATAAGCTGAGAGTGTCGGGGATTTTTCCTTTTTCTGCTTGACGCTTATCAGTGAACATTATAATGTCGTTCAATTTTATTGTTTCCGGGCCGTGACAGGTCCGGATAGGAAGAGAAGCGCACATATTCCATGTGTCATTGAACAAGTTCTGGGAGGTATTACGCTATGTCTGTTTATGTTGTTGGCCACAAAAGTCCGGATACCGATTCTGTTACCGCCGCTATCGCCTACGCCGAGTTGATGAAGGCCAAGGGTGAAGATTATGTTCCCGCCGTATCGGGCAAGTTGAATCCGGAATCCGAGATGGTGCTCAAGCAGTTCGGTTTTGCCACCCCCGAGATCCTGACCGACGCCACCGGCAAGAAGATCGCCCTGGTCGATCACAGCGATCTGGCTCAGGCTCCGGACAATCTGGCCGCCGGCGAGGTTGTGGCCGTCGTTGACCATCACAAGATCGGTGACGTCACCACCAATCAACCGATTTTCTTCTGCAACATGCCGGTCGGCTGCACCGGGACCGTGCTCAAGATCCTCTATGATCTGGAAGGCGTGGCCGTTGCCCCCAAGGTTGCCGGTCTGATGTTGGCCGCCATCCTGAGCGATACTGTCAACTTCAAGTCCCCGACCTGCACCCCGGCCGATAAGAAGGCCGTGGCTGAGCTGGCCGTCATCGCCGGCGTCAAGGACACCGACGGACTGTTCATGGAGATGCTCAAGGCCAAGAGCGCCGTTGCCGGCGTACCGCCCATGGAACTGCTCCATCGCGACTACAAGGATTTCGACATGAAGGGCAAGAAGGTCGGCGTTGGCCAGTTGGAGCTCGCCACCCTGGATCAGGTCGCCGATATGCGTGACGCCCTGTACAACGCCATGAAGGATCAGAAGGGCAGCGAGCGTCATTCGGTTCTGTTGATGCTCACCGACGTGGTCAAGGAAGGCACCGACCTGATGGTCCTCTCCGACGATCCGGCCCTGATCGAAGGCGCCTTCGGCAAGAAACTCTCCGGCAACTCCATGTGGATCGACGGCATGATGAGCCGCAAGAAACAGACCATTCCCAATCTGCAGAAGGCCTTCGGCTGCTAAGTCGAGCTTTTCTCTCCTGCATAAAAAAAGGCCGCCTTCGGGCGGCCTTTTTTTATTTCCGGTCGTGTTTGCCGGTTATCACGGCGATTGATGACCGGGTTGCAGGTTATCCATGCGGCGCTGGGTCTGCTTGACCAGGGCCTCGATCTCCGGGTCGCTGATCAGGGACTGCTTGAGGGCAATGAACCGGTGGGCATAGGTGGATGCCGAGGGTTCCTTCGTCGATTGGGCGCCCTCGCTCCAGCGGCCATGGCCGTTCCAGTCGATATCCAGCACTCCCAAATACTTGCCGCGAATCTCGGTCTGGGCGAGCAAGGCCTTGTTGATCGGTGTGGGGTTCATGTTGCCGATGGCGTGGCCCGCCTGGAGGATCAGGTCGATGGTGGAGTGCGTCCGGGCGATCTCCTGGTTTTCGCTGAAGGAGTAATTGGAGAGCACAAGGATGAAATCCGCCTCTTTTTCCACCTTGGCCAGGAGGTCCGGCAGGACCGTCCGCCAGTCCGCCACCAGCAAGGTGTCGGCACCCTTGGGCATCGCGGTGTGGTCGGTCAGGGCGAGGATGGCAACCTTGACTCCTCCCACCTGGCGGTGGAGCACGACTGGGAACAGGGGCTTGCGGGTGGCGGGATCGAGCAGATTCGCCGAAAGCCAGGTAAAGGCGGGCGGCTGCTGCGACCGTTGCAGGAAGGCGATGCCTGCCGCCAGGTCGCGGGAGCCGATGCCGGCAAAGGTGACGCCCATCTTCCGGCTGGCCTGGAGCAGGCCGTCGGCGGCGACCTTGGCCGCTTCCGCTCCCTCCGGCGCCAGTTGTTCCCGTTCGAAGAGCAGGTTGCCGCCGGTAACCACCAGGGCCGGCAACCTGGGATCATTGCTGAGCCCTTTGATCAGGAAGGCCTTTCTGGACAGACCGCCCAGTTTATTGCCCAGTCAGCCGCAGCCGTCGAGTTCGCCGAGGTTGTCGTTGCTGTAGATGAGCCTGAATCCGGCGGCCTCGACCTCGGTCCAGGCCAACAGCGCCAGGAGCGGAAAGAGGAGAAGGAGGAGTGGGGTTCGTCTATTTTTTAGGTGTCTTCTGTTCATGTTGCTGTGCTCGTTGTTTGAGGATTTGTTTCCATTTGGTGAGCCGGTCCTTGATCACCGCCTCGTAACCGCGGTTGGTCGGCTCGTAGTAGACGGCCCCGGCCAGTTCCGGCGGCAGGTGCTCCTGGAGGACGATGCCGTCGCGGTCGTCGTGGGCATATTGGTAGCCCCGGCCATAGCCGAACTCCTGCATCAGCTTGGTCGGGGCGTTGCGCAGATGGAGGGGGACCGGTAGGGAACCGGTGCGGTGGATGTCGGCCCGGACCTTGGCATAACCGACATAGGCGGCATTGCTTTTCGGGGCCGTGGCCAGGTAGGCGGCGGCCTGGACCAGGGCCAGCTCCCCCTCGGGCGATCCCAGCATGTGATAGGCCTGCCGGCAGTTGAGCGCGACCTGCAAGGCCTGGGGGTCGGCATTGCCGATATCCTCGGAGGCAAAGCGGATCATCCGGCGGGCAAGGTAGAGGGGATCCTCGCCGCCGGCCAGCATCCGCGCCAGCCAGTAGACCGCGCCGTCGGGGTCGCTGTCGCGCAGGCTCTTGTGCAGGGCCGAGATGAGATTGTAGTGCTCCTCACCGGTGGCGTCGTAGCGCAGGGTTTTCTGTTGCAGGGTTTCCCGGACACAGGCGGTGGTGATGACCCGTTCCCCACCGGCTGCCGCGGGCTGCCGCTGGAGCGCCTCCAGGGTGAGGGCGGCCGCGGTCTCAAGGGTATTCAAGGCCCGGCGGCAGTCGCCGTCCGCCGCTTGCGCGAGCAGGCTTAGGGCCTGGTCGTCGATGGCCAGTTGGTGCTCGCCCAGCCCGCCTTCGGTGTCGGCCAGGGCCCGCCGGATCACCTGCTCGATGTCCTCAGGCCTTAAGGGGGCAAGCAGCAGCACCTGGCAGCGGGAGAGCAGGGGGGCGGTGATCTCGAAGGAGGGGTTTTCGGTGGTGGCCCCGATCAGGGTCAGGAGACCACTTTCCACATGGGGGAGAAAGGCGTCCTGCTGGCTCTTGTTGAACCGGTGGATCTCGTCGACAAAGAGGATGGTCGGTTGCGGGCTTTGTTCCCGGAGGATCTTGGCCTCCTCGACGATCTGGCGGATTTCCTTGACCCCGGACAGCACGGCGGAGAAAAAGACGAAATGGGCGGCGACGGCCTGGGCCAGGATGGTGGCCAGGGTGGTTTTTCCCGAGCCGGGCGGCCCCCAGAAGACCAGGGAGGGGATGGTGCCGCCGTCGATCAGTTGGCGGAGAAATTTTCCTTCGCCGACCAGGTGTTCCTGGCCGACGAAATCCTCCAGGCGTCGGGGGCGCATCCGCTCGGCGAGCGGGCTCTGTCGCGGCTTTGATGCAGGCATGGGGCGATTATACTCCAGGGCGCGAAAAATGGACAGGTGCGAGAGGACCCGCCCGCGCCATTTCCGGGCAACCGCTTGCCTTGCCGCTTGGGGAATGGTACAATGCCGCCAGAAAAAAGATGAAATTCACCGAGATGAGCGCCCGCATGCACACCGCTGTTGTTCTCTGCACCCCCGACGATTCCCAGGCCGAGGCCATCGTTGCGGCTTTGCCCTGGCTGCCGATGATTCGTTGTCGGGATGCGGAATCGGCCCGGGCGGTTTGTAGGAGCCAGGACGTTTGCCTGGCCCTGGTCGTGGACGAGCCGCCCCGCCTCGACGGCCGCCGGCTCTTTAGCGAGTTGAGCGCGCTGCAACCCGGGCTTGCCGGCGTGTTGTTCTCGGCCGACGTTGACACCGCCATCCTGCACGGAACACTGGAGGCGGGGTTTTCCGGCCTGGTCGAACTGCCGGTCAACGGGGTCCAGGTCGGCCGGGTGGTCAACCAGGCCCTGGAACGGCACCGGCTGCAACGGGAAAACACCCGGTTGCGGACCCTGATCCCCCTGTATCGCCTGGGCGAACAATTCGCGGCGGCGGCCAGCGAGGAGGAGATCCTCGATCGGTTGCTCGACGCGGTCGACCGGCAGACCGGAGCGAGCCGGAGCTCGGTGATGCTCTATGACCCGCAGGAGCATTGCCTGCGCATTGCCGCCTCGCGCGGCATGGACCCCGCCCTGGTGCAATCGATCCGGCAGCGACCCGGCGACCAGATTGCCGGCTGGGTGTTTCAGCAGGGTAAACCGGTGATCCTCAACAAGGAAAATCAGGCCAAGTCCATTTTTTCCCCGTTGTTGCGGCAACCGGATATCGTGTCGGCCATTTCCTTTCCGATGCGGATCTGCGAGCGGATCCTCGGGGTGCTCAATATCAGCCAGAAAGAGAGCGATGAACGGTTTTCCGAGGCCGACAACGAAATGCTCGCCATTCTCTGCAGCCAGGCCGCCGTTGCCCTGGAGAATCTGCGGGTGCGCCTCCAGTTGACGGAAACGACCCGCATGCGGACCCTGTTCGAGCAGTATGTGGCCCCGGAAGTGGCCGAATTGCTCCTGGCGCAGAATTCCGATCTGATGGGATTGGGGGAAATCAAGCAGGTGACCGTGCTCTTTGCCGACATCCGGAATTTCACCCGCCTGGTCCAGCATATCGATCTGCAATCGCTGCGTTCGTTTCTGAACGAGTTTTTCCAGTTTTTTACCGAAGAGGTCTTCCGCCACCGGGGGACGGTCGACAAATTCATGGGCGATGCGGTGCTGGCGGTGTTCGGGGCGCCGGTCAAGCTGGAGGCACCGAGCCTGGCGGCGGCCCATGCGGCCATGGCGATCAAGGCAAGGTTCGCGGCGCTGCGGGAGCAGTGGACAGGTCGCAGCGAGGATTTCCTGCGGGTCGACCTGGGGATCGCCGTGACCAGCGGCACGGTCTTTCTCGGCAATATCGGTTCGGCCCGGCGGTTGGATTACACGGTGATCGGCAACGAGGTCAATATTGCCCAACGGCTGGCGGCCGAGGCCTCGGCCTGCCGGATTTACACCACCGACGCGGTCTGCCGCGAGATTGCCGGCTGCTTTGAGATGGAAGCGTTAGGCGAGATCGAGCTTCGCGGGGTGGAGAAAAAAATCCCGGTTTTCTGTCTGTGCGGTGAGAAGAAACAGGAGGGATAGGGGCGACTCGGTCCCTATGGTTTCGTCCCCGATCTCCGGCAGTGGATCTGCCACCAATGGCCCCGTTGCGCCTGATTGCGGCGGAGCGCCGTCTGCAACTCCCGCATCGGTTTTCTTTCCGGATCGTCAGTGAATTCCACCCCCATCTTGAAGGCCCTGATCTCCTGCTGCCGAAAGACATCCAGCCACACCGGCCGAGCGGCGAGGACGTACGGGCCGATGTCCGGCGGGTGGTCGATGGCCAGCCGGAGCACGGCATCGAGGGTGTCGCGGGTCGAGTGGAAGACGTGAAAGGTGCCGTGCATGATCTGGGTCATGAGCAGGCAGGCGCCGTGGGTCGAGATATCGATGATTCTCCCGGAAAAGGGGCCGGCGAGGAGCCGGCCGTCCTGGGAATGCACTACATGGACCTCAAGGGGGAGATAATCGACGATTCGTTCGGATCTCCGGTGTTCGCTGGTCATAACGGTCCGGTTCTTTTGCTGAGCGGTTGTCATCGGGGATGAAAAAAGGACCGCCCCGATGTATGATGGCGCCTTCTCCGGCATAGTATCATATTGTCGGGGATCGAACCATTTTTTTCAAGTTTGCAGGCAGCAACGGTCTCTTTCCGACGCGCTGCCTGTTTTCTTTTGGGTGCACGCGGGAGAGGGGCCATGCAATTAGGGCGTCCGGAGCTGTTACGCTCGCAATGTTATGCCGACGGCAAGTGGATCGAAGGTGCGGATTCCAGGCGGATCACGGTGGTCGATCCCGCCACCGGCGCGGCCGTGGGTTCGGTACCGGCGCTGGGGCGGGCGGAGACCGAAGCCGCTATCGCGGCCGCCCACCGGGCCTGGCCGGCCTGGCGCGCCCTGACCGCCAAGGAGCGGGCTCGCCTGCTGCGGCGCTGGTACGATCTGCTGGTGACCCATCATCGCGATCTGGCGATCATCATGACCATGGAGCAGGGCAAGCCGCTGGCCGAGGCCGGGGAAGAGGTCCTCTATGGCGCCGGCTATATCGAATGGTACGCCGAGGAGGGCAAGCGGATCTACGGCGACACCATCCCCATGGGGCAGCCGGGCAAGCGGATCATCGTCCTCAAGGAGCCGGTGGGGGTCTGCGCCGCCATCACCCCCTGGAATTTTCCCTCGTCGATGATTGCCCGCAAGACCGCGCCCGCCCTGGCCGCGGGCTGTCCGGTGGTGGTCAAGCCGGCGAGTCAGACCCCCTTTTCCGCCCTGGCCCTGGCGTTTCTCGCCGACGAGGCCGGCATCCCGCCGGGGGTCTTCAATGTGGTCACCGGTCCGGCTGCCGAGATCGGCGCCGAGATGACCGCCAATCCCCTGGTGCGCAAACTCAGTTTCACCGGCTCGACCGCGGTGGGCAAGCTGTTGATGCGCGACTGCGCCGCCACGGTCAAGAAGCTCTCCCTGGAACTGGGCGGCCACGCCCCCTTCATCGTCTTCGACGACGCCGACCTCGACGCGGCGGTGCGCGGAGCCATCGCCTCCAAGTACCGCAATTCCGGCCAGACCTGCGTTTGCGCCAACCGGTTTTTGGTCCAGGAAGGGGTGTATGAACAATTCGCCGCCAAGCTGGTGACGGCGGTGCGGGGGCTCAGGGTGGGCAACGGATTTGCGGATGGGGTGCAGCAGGGGCCGCTGATCGATGGCCACGCCGTGGCCAAGGTCGAGGCCCAGATCGGTGACGCCGTGGGCAAGGGCGCCCGCATCGCCTGCGGCGGCAAGCGGTTGACCGCCGCCGGGTTCTTTTTCGAGCCCACGGTCCTGCTTGGCGCCACCACCGAGATGCTGATCGCCCACGACGAGACCTTCGGGCCGGTGGCGCCGCTCTTCGTCTTCAAAGAGGACCACGAGGCCGTGGCCCTGGCCAACGCCACCCCCTACGGCCTGGCCGCCTATTTCTACAGCCGGGACCTCGGCCGGATCTGGCGGACCGCCGAGGCCCTGGAGTACGGCATGGTCGGGATCAACACCGGCCGGATGTCGTCCGAGGCGGCGCCGTTCGGCGGGGTCAAGGAATCGGGGATCGGCCGGGAGGGCTCGAAATACGGGATCGAGGAGTATCTGGAGCTGAAGTATCTCTGTCTGGGGGGCTTGGAAAAACGGCCCTGATCCGTCATCAACCCCGGACCCCGACCGGGGACTCCAGGTCGCGGCTGTCGACCAGGGCGTAGGCGCTGTGGTTGTGGATGGACTCGAAGCTCTCGACCCCCACCGAGAACCAGGCGATATCGGGGTGGGCCATGGCCCGCTGCGCCACCTTGCGGGCCACATCCTCGACGAACATCGGCTGTCCGTAGGCCCGTTCGGTCACATATTTCTCATCCGGCCGCTTCAAAAGGGCATAGACCTCGGAGGAGCCGCAGGCCTCGGCCAGGGCGATCAGGTCCTCCAGCCAGATCAGGGCCAGCGGCCGGACGATGAGGGTGATCTCGGCCCGCTGGTTGTGGGCCCCGGCCGCGCTGATCTCCTTGGAACAGGGACAAAGGGTGGTGACCGGCACCACCACCGTCAACTGGGGCTCGCCGCCGGTTTGCGACGAGGCGGTGAAGGCGCACTGGTATTCCATCAGGCTGGCGGTCCGGCTGATCGGGGCCTTTTTGGCGATGAAATAGCGAAAGCGCATCGAGAGCCGGGCCTCGGCGGCCTGCAACTGGTCGCGCACCTGGGTCAGGAGCTCGGGGAAGATGCCGGCATGGATGTCCGGCAAAAACCGGGCCAGCAGCCCGGTCATGACGCCGACGCAGGACTCGATCCGATCCCTTGGCATCTGCGCCAGCAGATCGATAGTGGCCACGGTGTGCTGGATGGTGCCGCCCTTTTCGGGAATGCGGACCGGGCAGGTGAAGTTGTTGATACCGACGGTTTGCAGGGACATGGCTGATCTCAAGAGGATGAGCATGCCCCTTACCCGATTTCGGCGGCTTCGGCAACACCCTTGCGGCGGGCCGGCCGCCGGGACGACGGTCGTGACGATTTGCCGGCAAAAGCCGCCTCCACGCTTCTTTGTTTGATCGATCCAGAGAACCGTGGTATTTTGAGCCGATACAAAGGGGCTGAAATGGGCGCGGACATGGAACAGGTGCGGATCGATAAATGGTTGTGGGCCGCCCGGTTTTTCAAGACCCGGTCCCTGGCCGCCAAGGAGGTGGGCGCGGGCCACGTGGCAGTGGACGGCGTCAAGGTCAAGCCGGCGCGGATGGTGCGCACCGGCGACCTGCTGACCATCCGCCAGGGCTTTGTCGAAACCACGGTCCGGATTCTGGCGCCGAGCGAGCAGCGGGGTCCGGCCCCGGTTGCCCGCACGCTCTACGAGGAAACCGAGGAATCCCGGGCTAAGCGGGAACAGGTGCTGGCCGAACGCAAGGCCATGAACCTGCATGCCAGCCAACCCGACCGGCGGCCGGACAAACACGAGCGGCGGAAGATCCGTCAATTCCTCAAAAAAGAATAACCAGCCCGACTGGACCCAATGGGCCGGCCGCAACGAACAATGAAAGCGGGGACACGGCGCGCCGTGTCCCTACTCCGGCATGACACCGCCGCCCAACACTTCATATAAAACAGGGGTAGACGAGACGATGAGAAGAGTGGAGCGGGCGCTGATCAGCCTGACCGATAAATCGGGGTGCGAGGATTTTGCCGGGGCGCTGGCCGCCATGGGGGTCGAGATCCTGTCCACGGGCGGCACGGCCAAGGTGTTGCGGGCTCGGGGCCTGGCGGTGACGGATGTGTCGGAATTCACCGGCTTTCCCGAGATGCTCGACGGTCGGGTCAAGACCCTGCACCCCCTGGTGCACGGCGGCATCCTCCATCAGCGCGGCAATGCGGAACACCAGGCGCAGTGCCGGCAGCAGGGCATCAAGCCCATCGACATCGTGGCTGTCAACCTCTACGCCTTTGCCCAAACCGTGGCCAAGCCCGGCTGCACCCTGGCCGATGCCATCGAAAACATCGATATCGGCGGCCCCACCCTGCTGCGGGCCTCGGCCAAGAATTTCCAGGACGTCACCGTGATCGTCGATCCGGCCGACTATCCCCGGGTGCTGGCCGAGTTGCAGGCCCGGGGCAACACCACCTTGGCCACCCGTTTTTATCTGGCCCGCAAGGTCTTCGATCTGACCTCGACCTACGACACCGCCATCGCCCAGTGGCTGCGCACCGTCGATTCGGCCACCAACCCCTACTTCGCCGGAGCCGACGATCATGCGTAAGATGGCGGTCTTGCTTTCGGGCAGCGGCAGAACGCTGGATAACTTTCATGAGCGGATCGCTGCCGGTACCCTGCACGCCGAGATCCAAGTGGTGATCGCCAACGTGGCCACGGCCCTGGGGCTGGAAAAGGCCCGGCGATACGGCTATCCCGCCTTTCACGCCACGGACAACGACGAAATCAACCGGATCCTGGCCGGCTACGAGGTCGATCTCGTCGTCCTGGCCGGGTATCTCAAGCTCTACACCCCGCCCGAGAAACTGCGACGCTCGGTGCTCAATATCCACCCGGCGCTCATCCCCTCCTTCTGCGGCGCGGGCTTTTACGGCCACCACGTCCACGAGGCGGTCAAGGCCAAGGGCTGCACGGTGAGCGGCTGTACCGTCCATTTCGCCAACGAGTTCTACGACCAGGGGCCGATCGTGCTCCAGCGCTGCGTCGCCCTGGACGACAACGACACCCCGGACGACATCGCCGCCCGGGTGTTTGCGGTGGAATGCGAGGTGTTTCCCGAGGCGATCAATCTGGTGGACGCCCGGGGCGTCGACTATTTCTGGAACAGGGTGAAGCTATGACCACACGGACCATCATGATCGGCAGGGACATCGAACGCAGCCTGAATCGCATCGGCCTGGAGATCGTCGAGCGCAACCACGGCGTGGCCGGCTTGGCCATCGTCGGCATCCATACCGGCGGGGTATATCTGGCGCAGCGACTCAAGCAGCAGATCGAGGAACGGGAAGAGACGACGCTGCCGACGGGCAACGTGGACATTACCCTGTATCGCGACGACTGGAGCCTCATCTCCCAGAATCCGATCGTCAAGAAGTCGGATATCGGCTTTCTTCTGGAAGACAAGCGGGTTGTCCTGGTCGACGACGTCATTTTCACCGGTCGGACCATCCGCGCCGCCATGGATGCGATCATGGATTACGGCCGCCCCCTGTCCATCCAGCTGGCGGTGCTGATCGACCGGGGCGGCCGGGAACTGCCCATTCAGCCCGATTATGTCGGCATGACCGTGAGCGCGGCCGCCAACGAACGGGTGGATGTTCTGCTCGCGGAAAAGGACAACCGCGATGCGGTGATCCTCGCCAAACGATAACCCGGCAACCGCCCACCCGACGCCGCCGGCCCCTTCTGCCTGTAATCCTCCGATCGTCTACGCCCATGAACGAGCCCACAGACACCCCCCCCATCCCTGCGGATCTGGAAACGGTCTGCCAGCGTATCCGGGAAAAGGCGGAGAGTTACGAGCAGTATAACTTTTCCCAGGGCCGCAACGATTTTCTCAAGGCGTTTTTCGATCTGGCCCAGGAATACGATTCCCTGGACGATTTTTACCGGATCTGCGTTTCCGTCCCCCTGGCCCTGGTCGGTGTTTCCAGTGCCCTCTATCTCTGCCAGGGGCCGGAACACGGCCTGCAACTGGTCTGCTCCAGCAAGGAAGGGGTGTTGCCGGAGCCGCAACCCGCCGGCTATCCGGTCCAGGTGCAGGAAACGCCCTATGAGTTGGGCGGGTCGTACGTCATCCCCATCTTCAGCAAGCAGCCCTTTGCCAAGGAGATCGACGATCACCAATCGGACCGGCAGTTGAAGCTGTGGGACGATCTGCGCGGCTTGTGCGGCGGTGGCCGGACCCTGGGGATGTTCGAGGTCCGGCGGAAGGAAGGGTTGACCGAAGTCGACAAGTTCTTTTTCCTCAAATACGCCAACCGGATCGGCTACAACCTCGACAACCGGCTGATCGCGCGGCAGAACATCGAGCGGTTGAAGTTCATCAATACCCTGGTGATCGATATTGAGCACAACATCATTGTGCCCAATATGTATTTCCGGCATCTGTTCAATCAACTCAAGAAGAAGATCGGCTTGATCGAGGAACTGAAACGGGAAATTGCCGGGACGCACTCGCCGGAGGAACTGGTGGCCCAGTGCGGGCACTGTTTCGGCAAGCTCCAGGCCCTGCAGGACGACCTGTTCAGGTATTATCAGGAAATCGTCAAACATCACGCCCACATGAGCCTGTTCATCGAAAGCCTGTTTCGCCGGGAGCATTTCGAGCGGGGCCATCTGGTGCTCCACCCCAAACGGTGTTTCATCGAAAAAGAGGTGATCGTCCCCCAATTGGACCATTATGCCAGCCGGTTGCGTGCCGCCAATGTCACGGTGGATCGGCCGCAGAACATGCACGAGGAGGAATTCCCGATTCTGGTCGATATCGGTCTTTTGGCCCAGGTGTATGCCAATTTCTTTTCCAATGCCGCCAAATACACCAAGGAGATCGTCGACCACCGGGGCCGACCGCGCAAGGCCATGGCCTATGGGCGGGAAATCGTCGACAATTTCCCGCAGCCCGGGAAAAAGGGGATCAAGTTCAATGTCTTTACCACCGGTCCCAGCATGGCGGTGGAGCAGGGCAACAAATTGTTCCAGGAGGGGATGCGCGGCGACGACAGTCTGGACATCCCCGGTACTGGTCACGGCTTGTCGTTCATCCGGCTGGTGGTCGAGATGCATGGCGGTCAAGTCGGTTACGAACCAACCCCGGAGGGCAACAACTTCTATTTTATTCTCCCCCTGCCGCCCATCGACTACCCCCTGGCCCTCTGCCCGTCTGCCCCTTGAGGGGCTGACCAGCGCCGCAATTTTTCTGGTCCGGTTGCCCCGGACATTCTCCTTTCACGGCCCCCGTTATCACGAATCCGCCATGTCAATCGCCGACCCCGCTTCCCCTGCACAGTCCATGGAACTCCTGGCCCCCGCCGGCACCCTGCCGGCCTTCGAGGTCGCCGTCGAGGCAGGGGCGGATGCGGTCTACGTCGGCGCGCCGGGCCTCAATGCCAGGGCGCTGAGCCGGGATTTCACCTTTGCCGAGATCGCGGCCATGACCGGCCATGCCCATGACCGGGGCAAGAGGCTGTATGTGGCCATGAACAGTCTGATGAAGGAGGATGAGATCCGCCTGGCCCTTTCGACCTTGTCCATGCTGGCCCGGATCGGTCCCGACGGGCTGATCATCCAAGATCTGGGTATCTTGTACCTGGTGCGGCGCTTTTTCCCCCAATTGACGGTCCATGCCTCGACCCTGATGACGGTCAACCATTCGCTGGCCGCGGACTATCTCAAGGGACTGGGGTTTACGCGCATCGTCCTGGCCCGCGAACTGAGCCTGGCGGAGATCCGGACCATTCATCAGCGCAGCGATGCGGGCCTGGAGATCTTCATCCACGGCGCCATGTGCTTCAGCTATTCCGGTCTCTGTCGCTTTTCCAGCCTCCACGGCGGCAAATCGAGCCTGCGGGGACAGTGCGTCCAGCCCTGCCGCCGCCGCTACGACTGGCTGCCCTCGGGCAAGCGTGCCGGCGGCGGGCATGACGGCAAGGGCGGCGGTTATCTCTTTTCCATGAACGACCTCAGCGGCATCGATCACCTGGCCGAGGCGTGGGAAGCCGGGGTGGTCAGCCTCAAGATCGAGGGACGGCTCCGGTCGGTGGCCTATGTCCGCAACACGGTGCGGGCCTACCGCCTGGCGTTGGATGCCCTCGATGCTCCGCCGGCCCAACGGGCCGGAATGCTCGAAGAGGCGCACCGGCTTCTGGACGCGGCCATGGGACGGAAACGGTCCTCCGGCTTCTTGCTGGCCGGCCGGGAAGACCGGCTGATCGTGCCCCGGCTTTCCGGCAGCACCGGCGAAGTGGTGGGCAAGGTGGTGCGGGTGGACGAACCCAAGCGGCCGGGGACGGAGCGGACCGTGGCCTTGCTGGTAGTCCTGCAGGCACCGCTCCGGTTGGGTGATCGGTTGCGCTTGTACGAAGAGCGAACCGGCGATCGCAGGAGCTTTACCCTGCGCTCCCTGGAGGTCAAGGGCAAGAAGGTCGACCAGGCGAGCGCCGGCCAGACGGTGACCATCAAACCGACGGACATCGATCCGGGGAGTTTGCGGCATCCCTTCCACGGTATCCTGTTCCGGGTCGATGTCAGCGGCCGGACGGAAAAATCCGGTTCGGCCCTGGCGCGCAAGGCGGCGCACCTGCACCTGCCGACGCCCGATCCTTCGCATCTGGAAAAGCTGCTGGTCGCCCTCGACATGGGCGCCGAGGGCGCGCCGGTTGCGAGGGGGACCGGACGGCACCAAGCCGGCCGTCGAGGGCCGCGCGGACGGGCCACCTCACCGGAATGGTGGCTCAAGGTGCATTCCTTGGAGGCCCTGGCGCTTCGCTATCCCTTCAGGGTCGCCAGGGTGCTGCTGGAGCTCAATCAGCGCACGGTGGCGCAGTTTCTTCAGAGCCGGCGGAGGCCCAAGTCCGGGCAACCATCGCTGGTCTGGGCCTTGCCGCCGATCTTAAGCGAAGAGCAGCTTTCCTGGTATGGCGACGCCATCCGCCAACTCCGGCTCCAGGGGGCGGAGCGCTTTCAGGTCAGCCATATCGGCCAGCTCGGACTGTTCGACGATGCCGGCCAGTCGGTGGCCGGCACCAACCTCGAACTCTACGGCGATTATAGCTGCAATGTACTCAACAGCGCCGCCCTGCGGATGTATGCGGCCAGCGGTTTGACCGGGGTGCAGTTTTCCCTGGAAACCGATCGGGTCACCCTGGCTGCGGGCTTGGCGCATTTTTCCCGATCCGCTCCCCTCCAGGGGAAGGCGCGGATGCAGGTCGGCCTCTATGTTCACGGCCGGCCGCCGCTCTTTTCCTCGCGGTTGGACGCCCCTCATTTTCAGGGACAGCGCACCTTTGCCAGCCCGCGCGGCGAACGGTTCTACCTCGACCGGAGGGAGAATACCCTGTACGCCTTTTCCCACACCACCTTTTCCCTGTTGCCGTATGCGGATGAGCTCGCCCAACTGGGGGTCGACTACTTCGTGGTCGACATCAGCCACGGGCAACCGAAAAAGGTCTGCGCCGAGGTGATCGCCCTGCTCAGTGGCCGGGGGGAGGTTCCCCCGGCTTTTTCCGGTAACTATGCTGGCGCGTTGGCGTGAAATAGGGTAAATGGGCCTGAAAAACAGGCCACCCGTTCTCCTGACCTCCCGGGCGTTTTAGGCCGTATACTTCTACTTCCCCTTCGTGCATGAACAACCACACCCTCTGGGCAAAACTCCTGACGGTTCTCCAACCGTATCGGGGGCAACTGCTCCTGGCCATGGCGGGCATGATCGCCGTCGGCGGGTTCAACGCCCTCCAGGCCTACATGGTCAAGCCCCTGCTCGACGAGATTTTTTTCAATAAGAACGACCGGCTGCTCAACCTCCTCCCCCTGGGTCTGCTCCTGGTGTTCTTCATCAAGGGGATTTTTTACTTCATCTATTCCTATCTGCTGGAACGGGTGGGGCAGAGCGTCATTCGCGATATGCGTCATCAGATTTACGCCCACCTGCACGAGATGCCGCTCAGCTTCTTCCATCGACATCCCACCGGCGAGTTGATTTCCCGGATCATCAACGATGTCAGTATGCTGCAATCGGCGGTCTCCCATGCCCTCATCCGCGTACTGCGCGACTTTTTTTCCGTGATCGGGTTGCTCGGGGTCATTTTTTACATGGATTGGCGGCTGGCGTTGGTTTCGCTGTTTTTTCTCCCCCTGGCCGCGGTACCGATCGTGGTGTTCGGGAAAAAGTTCCGCCGCATCAGCACCACCTACCAGACCAAGATCGGCGAGGCCACCAGCCAGTTGCACGAGACCATTGCCGGCGTGCGGATCGTCAAGGCCTTTGGCATGGAGGGGTTTGAAATCCGGCGTTTTAGGCAGAAGATCCAGGGGATCATGGACACCCTGATGCAGGAGACCCGCTATAGCTGCCTCTCCCATCCCCTGATCGAGTTCCTCGGCGGCATCGGCATGGCAATGATCATCTGGTTCGGCGGCGGGCAGGTCCTACAGGGGCACTCGACCCCCGGCGCCTTCATGTCCTTTCTGACCGCGCTGATCATGCTCTATGAGCCGGTGAAGGGGGTGAGCAAGATCAACACCACCGTCCAGCAGGGCATGGCGGCGGCAACCCGGATCTTTTCCCTCCTCGCCGTGCAGCCGGAGATCAGGGAGGCCCCGGAGGCCATTGATTTGCCCCCCTTCAGACAAAGCATTGTCTTTGATGACGTCAGCTTCGCCTATGAGGACAATCCGCCGGTGATCAAGGGACTCAACCTCCGGGTCAACCGGGGCGAGGTGCTGGCCGTGGTGGGGCCGAGCGGCAGCGGCAAGACCACCCTGGCCAACCTGATCCCCCGGTTTTACGAGATCAGTCAGGGGGCGCTGCGGATCGACGACGTCGATATCCGCCAAGTGCGCTTTGCCTCGTTGCGCCGGCAGATCGCCCTGGTCACCCAACAGACGATCCTGTTCAACGATACGGTTCGCAACAATATCGCCTACGGCCGCTCCGATTGTCCGGAGGAGAAGATCGTTGAGGCGGCGCGATCCGCCTTTGCCTTGGATTTTATCCTGGAATTGCCCCAGGGGTTTGACACCGTCATCGGCGAAGCGGGGGCCCGGCTCTCCGGCGGTCAGCAGCAGCGGCTCTCCATCGCCCGAGCCCTGCTCAAGGATACGCCGATCCTGATTCTCGACGAGGCCACCTCGGCCCTGGATACCGAATCGGAACGGGAGGTGCAAAAAGCCTTGGACAATCTGATGCAGAACCGGACCACCATTGTTATCGCCCACCGTCTGTCGACGATTCAAAACGCCGACCGGATTATCGTGCTGAAAGAAGGCCGCCTAGTGGAAGAAGGAAAACATGGCGAGTTGCTGGCGCGTGGTGGCGAGTACAGCATGCTCTACCAGTTACAGTTTGCCGGCGAGCCGGAAAACAATCGGGAGCAGGCGTGATGCGACAACGAATGGAACCGGTGCACTTTGGGTTGCTCATGCTGCTGGCTTTTTGCCTGCCGCTTTCGACCTCGGCCATCAGCGTGACCGCTCTGCTCATTCTTCTCTGTTGGTTGATCGAAGGAAATTTCCGGGAAAAGCTCCGGGAGATCGGCTCCAACCCGCTGGGTCTTGCTATTTTGGTCTATGCGGGCGTGCTGCTCATCGGTTTGTGTTGGACCGATTCTTTTGCCGACGGGGTGGCGGTCGTGCGCAAGCAGTGGAAGATCTTCCTGGCGCCTGTCTTGTTGACAACCGTGCGCTGGGATCGGCGCTGGTGGTATGTTGCCGCGTTCATTGCCGGGGTGACGGCCACCATGCTTGTCGTGGCAGCGGATTATTTTGACCTCTTGCAGGTGGTTGGACTCTCGGCCGAACAGCTTTCTTTCCATACGGAAACCGTTCAGTTGCAATACGTACCGATGTTGGCCCTGGCCATCTACGTGTTGTTGCATCAGGTCCTCTGGGGCAGGAAAAACGGCTGGCAATGGTGGGGGCTATTGCTTTTCCCCGCTCTATTGATGATGCATCTTTTTTATACCAGGGGACGAGCAGGACAAGTGGTATTCTTCGCGTTAATGGCGCTTTTGCTGTTTCAATATTACCGTCGGAATATCTTGAAGGCTTATCTGGTGATTGCACTCGTTTTTCCGATGGTTTTCATTGCCGCTTATCGATTCAGTCCTGTATTCCAGAGCCGAATCGAGGCAGCGCTCCAAGATATCCAGACGATTGACGACAATCCTGATACTTCTGTTGGGGTGCGATTGCACTACTGGAAAATCTCCTGGAGAATGATCAAAGATTCTCCGTGGATTGGTGTTGGTACCGGTGATTTTTCCCGGACATATCTTGCGATCAACAATGCCCTCTCACCCAATATCGCTCCCACCAACAACCCGCACAATCAGTACGTGTTCGCCACCGCCCAACTCGGTGTGCTGGGGCTGTTGAGCATGCTCGGCCTTTTTTTCGCCCACTTCTATCAGGCTGGTCGCATCACCGACGGATGGGAGCGCATCCGATTCGCCTTTCCCGTTTTTTTCATGGTGATCATGTGTTTCGAATCGTACCTCAATCTTGTCGGCTCGGGGTTCTTGTTTTCGTTGATGAGCGCCCTGCTCTTTAAACGCCCTCCGTTGCGCCAATCCGTTGAGGTGCCGGCAGGATCATCGGTCCCCCTGCGGGAGGTCCAGCCGGAAATCGTTCTGGCAGGCAAGGGGAGCGCGCTGTCGCTCTTGCCGGCGTCCAAACCGGAAGCCGGGGTACCGGGGGCGTAGGTCGGCACCAAGCCTCAGGCCACACGGATCGATGTATGGATAAACAGCTCGCCGGCCAACGCATCCTGCTGATCAAGCAGAGTTCCCTGGGTGATATTGTGCACACCTTGCCGGTGGTGCATGCACTCAAGCGCTGTTATCCGTCGTGCCGCATCGGCTGGATCGTGGAGCAGGGATTTGCGCCGTTGGTGGCGCCGGATCCGGCGGTCGATACGGTGTACCCCATCCACATTCCCTCGACCAGCGATCCGGATTCCAGCCGGGGGGCCTATTTTCGGGCCTTCTCGGCCACCCTCGGCGTATTGGCCCGGTTGCGCGCCGCCTTTCGCCAGCATCCCTATGATTGGATTCTGGATCTCCACGCCTCCTTTCGCAGCGGCCTTTTTTCCTTGATGAATCCCGGCGGTATTCGGGTGGGGTTCAGCGATGCCCGGGAGTTGAACACCTGGTTCCAGCGGCACCTGGTCCGGATGGAGGGGGGATTGACCCATGCGGTGGAGAAGAACCTGCTTTTTTGCCGCTTTTTCGACTGTGAGCCGGTGGCGGCGGATTTTTTCATCGCCACCCATCAGGACGACGAGCAACAGGCTGTGGCCTTTCTGCGTGCCGCCGGGGTGGGGGAGGCGCAGCCCTTTGTCTACGTCAATCCGGCCACCCGCTGGCAATCGAAGCATTGGATCGCATCACGTTGGAGCGAACTCTGCGACCTGTTGGAGGGAGCCGGGGTGCGCACCGTCTTTGGCGGCAGCCGAGGCGATCTAGCCTATATCGACAGCATCACCAAGCCCATGGCCCGCTCCGCTCTGGTCGCCGCGGGGCGGTTGAGCCTGACGGCGTCGGTGGCGTTGATGAAAAAGGCAGCGGTGTATGTCGGCGTTGATACCGGGCCCATGCATATCGCCGCCATGGTCGGCACGCCCGTGGTCGCCCTGTTCGGGCCGACCCATCCCGAAAGGGTGGGGCCGTATGGGGTCAAGAGCGCGGTGATTCGGGCGGAAAACCTTGATTGCCTCTGTTGCCGCAAACGAGTGTGCGACCATCACCGGTGCATGCAGGGTATTGCGGTGGCCACGGTGTACGATCAGGTCCTTGCCCTGATGGGACCGGTCACTGTTCCGTGAGGCGACGGAGAGGAGGCGAGGGCGGCGGCGTCCAGTTGGCTTGCAGTTCGTGCAGCTTGGCGTACTTGTAGAAGGTTCCCTCGAAGTTGTAGAGGGCGATGATGAATCCCGGCCAACCGTCCAGGATGCCCCGTTTGAGCAGGTACATGTGGCAGAAGGACCAGAGGCCGTGCATCAGGGCGGTCCACAGGGAACAACGGTTGCGACCTTTCAGCGCCAGTTTGTCCGCGCCCAGGGTGGAGTATTTGTTGGCCTTGTGCATCATCTCGTCCAGCCGCTTGAAGGGAAACTGCCAGATCGCGTTTTTGAGATAGGCCACCGGCCGGTTGGTGACCACCGTGAACTCCTCGTGGACCGGGTCGTCCTCTTTGAACACCAGCGCCCCTTTTCTGAAGAGCTGCGGTTGGCGGTAATCGGGATAAAAGCCGGAATACCGGATCCATCGGCCCATGAAAAAATTCCGGCGGGGGACATAGTAGGCATCGGCCTGCGGGTTGTGCAGGCAGGCGAGGATTTCGTCCCGCGCCTCGGGCGTGCAGCGCTCGTCGGAGTCGAGCGAAAAGATCCAGTCGTGGGTGCAGGCGGCCATGGCCCGGTTGCGCAGGTCGCCAAATCCCTGAAACGGGATCTGCACCACCCGGGCGCCCAGCTCCTCCGCCAGGGCAGCCGTGTTGTCCTTGCTGTAGGAATCGGCCACCACGATCTCGTCGGCCCAGAGCACCGAGTGAATAGCGTCGCGGATCTTGTCGGCCTCGTTGAAGGCGATGATGTAGACGGAAACCTTGTTCATGCCTGACGGACCACCTGCGGCGGCCGGACCTTGGTGGCGCTGGCGAGCTGGACCACGATGCGGTCGGTCTTGTGCAGCCGCTCCACCAGGGTGCGGAACAGATGCCGGGAGACGTCCGGATATTTTTCGATCAACTCGGCCAGCTTATCGCCCGGATACCGTTTGATCGTGCACCGGCCCACCGAAATGATCGAGGCGGAGCGCGGTTCTTCCAAAATGGCGGCCATCTCGCCGAAATATTCCCCCGGTTCGGTGATTTCCGCGATTTTCTTGCCGGAGCGGAGCACCGCCACCTTGCCCCGGATCAATTTGAAGAAATCCTTGTCCTTGTTGCCTTCCTGGATGATCACGTCGCCGTCCTCGTATTCCTCGACATCGGGGTTGACCAGATAGGCGGGCAGGCTGTCTTCGTGGGCCACGGTCCGTTTCAGGACCTCCTCCAGGCTGGTGACGCCCTCGCGGGCTTTTTGCAGGCCGGCCTCGCGCAGGGTGAACATGCCTTCCTGGATGGCGACCTTGCGCAGTTGTTCCTCGGAGACCTCGGCCTGGATGGCCTCGGCCACCGCTTCGGTCACCTCCATCAGTTCGAAAAAACCGACCCGACCCCGGTAGCCCAAGCCGTTGCAATCCGGGCACCCTTTGGCCTTGAACAGATGCAATTCATCCAGTTCGTGTTCCTTGAAGCCGGCGGCCAGCAGGGTCTGGTGGTCGTATTGCGCTGGCGTCTTGCATTTCGCACACAGTCTTCTCGCCAACCGCTGGGAGAGCACCATGGTGAGCGAGGAGGCCAGGATGTAGGAGGGGACGCCGATATCGACCATACGGCTGACCGTGGCCGGCGAGTCGTTGGTATGCAGGGTGGAAAACACCAGGTGGCCGGTCATTGCCGCCTTCATGGCGATCTCCGCGGTTTCGATATCGCGGATCTCGCCGACCATGATGATGTCCGGATCCTGGCGGAGGAAGGCCTTCAGCGCCGCGGCAAAGGTCATGCCGACCTCGGCGTTGACGTTGACCTGGTTGATGCCCTTGAAGTTGAACTCGACCGGGTCTTCGGCGGTCAGGATCTTGATGTCCTCGGTGTTGAGCGAGTTGAGGGCGGAGTAGAGGGTCACGGTCTTGCCCGAACCGGTCGGGCCGGTGACCAGCAGCAGCCCCTGCGGCCGGTTCAGGCATCGCTTCAGGGCAGCGAAGGTGTCAACGGTGAAGCCGAGTTTGGTCAGGTCGACATTGAGGGAATCCTTGTCCAGGATACGGAGGACAATGCCCTCGCCGTAGAGGAGCGGCAGGGTGGAAACGCGAAAATCGACCGCCCGATTGCGGCCCAGGCGGATCTTGATGCGGCCGTCCTGGGGAACGCGGCGCTCGGTGATGTTGAGGCCCGCGAGGATCTTCATCCGGGCGGCCATGGCGTTTTTGATGGTCAGGGGCAGGTTCATCGATTTGAACAGGGATCCGTCCTTGCGATAACGAACCTGCATGGTTTTTTCAAACGGCTCGATGTGAATGTCGCTGACCCCGTCCTGGACCGCTTTCACCAGGATGCCGTTGACCAGCTTGATGATGGGGGCATCGGAAGCGGAAAATTGTTCGTAGCTGCCCTCCTCGGCCCCTCCGCTCTCGATTTCGAAATCCTCGGCGGCATCGGATACCAGGGCGCCGAAGTCGTCGACCTGGGTGACCGTATCCTCCTCGCCTTCTGTTTCGAACTTGAAGAAGGACTGAAACTCCTCGTCACTGATATGGTAATATTTTTTATACGCCTCAATGATATCCTTGGCGGTTGAGACGCAGACATTGAGGTTTTTCTGGACAGCATCCTGCAGTTGCTCGACTTCCAGCGTGTCGGTGGGTTCCGCCATGGTCACTTGCAGGGTGTTGCCGGCAAGCCGCAGAGGGAAGCACATGAAGCGTTTGGCGGTTTCGTAGGGGACGAGTTGCAGCGCTTCCTTGCTCGGTGCCTCCTGCTCGATGACAACCAGGGTGTAGTTGTGCATCCGGCTGAGGAAGTTGGGGATGGTGTCCCGCTCGATCACGCCGCTTTCGAGCAGAATCCGGCCGAGCCGTTCGCCGGTTTTCTTCTGCGTCGCCTTGGCTTCCTCAAACTGCGTTAATGTGATGTAGCCGGCTTTACTCAGAAGTTCGCCGATTCTCAGCTTGCCGGCGCCCGACTGGTCCTTGACCGTCTTTTTCGAGGAGCTTTTTTGGGCGTCAAGCATGGGATGTTCCTGGCCTGAGTATGGGTGAGGTGATGTCCCCGGAATCGGAAAGGGGTTATTTTGTTCGTATAGTACAATATATAAAAGAACGGGTCAAAAAAAGAAGAAACATTTCCAGCAAGGCGGTTGCCGGAAGAATGATATATTTTCTTCGTTTGGGGCAGGGACAGGGAGGGGAGAAGTCCGCCACGACCGGCGGTCAGGGGAAGATAGCCGGATAGCGGGACTGCAAGGCCTGGCCGAGCGGGATCATCACCTCGCGCATCGACGGTTCGGCTGCGGGCGAGGTGCGCAGGATGAGGATGTGGCGCCATTCGAGGAGATTGGCGTAGACGATGATTTCAGTCTTGCAGGAGTTGGGGAGCACGGTGCGGGCCGCCTGGGGCGACGAGGTCTGGAGCAAACGAAAATACTGGGCCTCCATCGCCTCCATCGATTGTTTCCAGACCGCGAATTCCTCGCTCTGTTCGGCAAAGAATACCGGTTTGATGAAGGTGACCTCGTTGCCGAACTTGTCGGCGGAATAGCGGCAGTAGCGTTGGCTCTCCTGGAGGAAGGTGCAGGGCCGGTGGCGGACCAGCTCGTGGGTGACCGCCCGGTTGACGACGAACTTGACCGCCAGGTAGCGGTGCTTGGCGTGGAGCGGCGGGGCGAGCTGCCCCACGGCCTCCAGGTCCATCTTGGCGATGGCAATCTCGGCGTTTTCATCCGGTACCGCTCCGGTCGTCGGCAGGGTCTCGAAAAAATAGGGGTGCCGGCTGTGCAGGAACCGGGCGATGGCCCGGGAGATGGGGTCTTCGGGGTGGAACAGCAGCATCTCGTGAAAGGCCCGGATGGAACCGGTGATCAGCAATCGGTTCTCGCCCCAGCGGTCGATCTGCAAGAATTTGGGCTGGAGAAAAAAGAGGGCCTGGATGGGTTCCGGCTGGGCGCAGGTGACGATTAGGGTGACCACGCCCATCTCCAGGACCGAATTGTGCCCGTTCTCCGCCATCTTTCTGACAAAGGGGATGGCCGAGTCGCTGTCGATCCGGTTCTCGCTTTTGTAGCAGATTCGGCCGCAGTATTCGATGCGGACCGGGAGGGGCTGCCGGTCAAGTTCATCCAGAATGGTGAAGCTTGGCTCAATGATGCGCATAGCGGTTCGACGGCAAAGGGTTGTGATGAGAGGTGCCGCCAGGTCAGCAGGGCGGCACCGGAATCGGGCTACTTATTTTCCTCCCAGAAGGGGGAGAGGACGCGCAGCTTGGCGATGATCGCCGGCATGGTCGCCAGGACGAAATCGACCTCGGCCTCGGTGTTGTAGATCGATAGGCTGAAGCGGATGGAGCCGTGCGCGGCGGTGAACGGCACCCCCATGGCCCGGAGCACATGGGAGGGCTCCAGGGAGCCGGAGGTACAGGCCGATCCCGAGGAGGCGCAGATGTGGTGCTGGTTCATGTGCAGGAGGATGGCTTCGCCCTCGACATACTCGAAGCTGATGTTGGCGGTGTTGGGCAGCCGCTGGGTGGGGTGGCCGTTGCGCAGCGACTTGGGGATCGAGCTCAGGAGCCCCTTTTCCAGCTTGTCGCGCAACGCCCGCACCCTGGTGTTTTCTTCCGCCATCTTGTCGGCGGCCAGTTTGCAGGCCTGGCCCAGGCCGATGATCGAGGCGACGTTTTCGGTGCCGCCCCGGCGACCGTGCTCCTGGTGGCCGCCGTTTAAGAAGGGAATGAACGGCGTGCCCTTGCGGACGTAGAGGACGCCGATCCCCTTGGGGGCATGGAGCTTGTGGCCGGAGAGGGAGAGGAAGTCGATGGCGGTCTCGGCAAGGTTGATCGGAATCTTGCCCACTGCCTGCACCGCGTCGGTGTGGAAGAGGATGCCCCGCTCCTTGGTGATTCTGGCCATCTCTTCCACCGGGAAGATGACCCCGGTCTCGTTGTTGGCCCACATCACGCTGACGATGGCGGTGTCGTCGGTGAGGCTCTCCTTGAACCGTTGCAGGTCCAGGGTGCCGTCGTCGGCCACCGGCAACCGGGTGGTGTGGTATTTACGGCCGGTGAAGGTTTCCAGGTTGTCGCAGAGGTTTTTCACCGCCGGGTGTTCGACCTTGGTGGTGACCACATGGTTCTTCTCGGGATAGGTCTGGACGGCGGAGAGGATGGCGGTGGAGTCGGATTCGGTGCCGCAACTGGTGAAGACGATTTCGCTGGCCTGGGCGCCGAGCAGGTCGGCGATTTGCTGGCGGGCCTGGTTGACTGCCTGGCCGACCTGGCCGCCGAAGGTATGCATGGAGGAAGGGTTGCCGTAGAACTGGGTCAGATAGGGCATCATGGCGTCCAGCACCTCGGGGGCAATCCGGGTGGTGGCGTTGTTGTCCATGTAGATGACCTGCTCGGGTAAAACCGCCATTATTTGTCCTCCTCGACGATCAGGCTGTCCGACACCTGTTCGCGCAGTTTTTTCTCCACATACTCCTTCAAAGTCGTCCGCGACGAGTGGCAGCCGGCACAGGCTCCCCGCAACGACACGGTGACGAAATCGCCGTCCACGTCGATCAGCCGAATGTCGCCGTCGTCCTTCTTCAGCGTCGGCCTGATTTCCCGCTCGATGACCTCCTCGATTTTCTTGATCTTCTCCAGGGTGGTCATGCGTTTTTTCTTGGCAATGCCCAACGGCTGGGCGGGCAGCCCTTCCACGGTCTCGGCCAGCAGGGCCCGGAGCTTACCCTCGCACTTGCCGCAGCCGCCGCCGGCCTTGGTGAAATTGGTAATCTCCTCCACCGAAACCAGCGAGTTTTCCCGGATCGCCCGGATAATCTCCAGGTCGGTGACCCCGAAACACTCGCAGACCACCTCGCCCTGGGCCATGGGCAGGATGGCGCCGGTGTAGTCGGCGATGGCTGCTTCCAAGGCCTCGCGGCCCATCACCGAGCAGTGCATCTTCTCCTTGGGCAGGCCGCCGAGGGCCTTGGCGATGTCGTCGTTGGTCAGTTTTTTGGCGTCTTCCAGCTTCATGCCCTTGAGCATCTCGGTGAGCATGGAAGAGGAGGCGATGGCCGAGGCGCAGCCGAAGGTCTTGAACTTGGCGTCGGTGATCACCTGGTTTTCATCGACCTTGATGGTGAGCCGCAGGGCATCGCCGCAGGCGATGGAGCCGACGTTGCCGACGCCGTCGGCGTTCTCGATCTCGCCGACGTTGCGCGGATTGATGAAATGTTCTTGGACCTTATCCGTATATTCCCACATGGCTGTTCTCTGGGTTGATGGTTTGGGTTGACCTTTTGCGCCTGCTCGCGTCTGGCGAGCTCGGGAGCAGAATACAAAAACCTACATTAGGGCAGGAGCCCTATTTCGGCAAGCATCGATTTGGCACTTTTTACCAGCAGCGAGGTTTCCTCCTGGGTGCGGGCCTCGACATAAAACCGGACCTTGGGTTCGGTGCCCGAGGGCCGGATCATGATCCAGGAGCCGTCGTCGAGGATCATCTTGCGGCCGTCGATGTCGATCACCGCGGCGATGGTTTTCTCGCCGGCACCCACCCGCACCTGGCTGCCCGGCCCGTAGGCGCGGAGCCGATCCAGAGTTCGCAGCAAATCCTCGCCCTGCCGGGAGACGGTGACCCCGTCGCGGTCGGGATAGTAGTGGCCGAAGGTGGCCTCGATCTCGGCCAGATATTGCCCCAGGGGTTTGCCCGTGGTGAGCGTCATGTCGATGGCCAGGATCAGGCCGATGAAGGCGTCCTTCTCCGGGGTGTGCCCGATGATCGAGATGCCGTCCGATTCTTCGAAATAGACCAGGGCCCGGTCGATCACCGGCTTGAATTCCTTGAAGCCGACCCTGGGCTCGAACACCTCTTCTCCCAATCGGGCGGCCAGGCCGTTGGCCAGGTTGCTCGAGGCCACGGTCTTGGCGACCATGCCCCGCTTGCCCTTGATCTCGTGGAGAAAATGGTAGGCCATGGCCCCGAACTGGTTCATGGAGATCTCGATGGTGCCGTCGGTGAAACGGATGCGGTCGCCGTCCGGGTCGATGATGGCCCCGATCTTGAGCGGTTCGGTCCGGGCGGCCAGGGCGGCGAGCACCGGCTGCATGTTGGCCGAGGAGGGCTCCGGGGCAATGCCGCCGAAGGTCGGGTCGGCGGTGGCGCGGAGCACGGTCAGCCGCTCGGCGGGCGGATTGTTCAAGAGTCGGCCGAGATAGGTGCGGGCCGCTCCATGGACCGCGTCGACGCAGATGGTCACCCGGCTGTTGGTTGCCAGGTCGGCCAGCAGCCGGTCATAGTCGATGCCGTGCAACGGGGCGCCCCGGCGGACCAACTGCTGCCAACTGGCCAGGGCGTCTTCGCGGATGAGTTCCGGCAGCTCCTCCAGCGGCTGGTGCAGATCAAGATCCGCCGGAATCAGGTCCACCTGGGCCTGGTTGATGTAGTCCCCGGCCAGGCGGGTGATGGTGTTGGTGAGGATCGGGGCGGCCGGACCGCCATCGGCGGCGTTGTATTTGAAGCCGCCGTATTCCAGGGGGTTGTGGCTCGGGGTGAGATTGATGGAGAAGGCGGCCCGGCGGATGAGGACCGAGGCCGAAAGCGCGCCGGTGGTGGCCTCGCCGGCGTAGAACACCTTGACCCCGTTGGCATGGAGGACATTGACCGCGGCCCGCGCCAGCAAGGGGCCACCGAAGCGGTTGTCGAAGCCGACCACGCAGCCGCGTTCCTGCATCTCGGCAAACCCGGTCACGCCCAGGGCCTGGCGGAGTTCCTCGCTGTGTGCCGCTTCCCGGTAGAGGCCGAGGATGGCCGCGGTGACCACCGCCACCGAGCGCACGAACAGATCCTTGCCCAGGGTGCCCCGCCAGCCCGAGGTACCGAAACTGATAGGTTTGGCAGGCTGGCCGGTCCGGGTCAGCATCTCGTCCTCGACCAGTTGATAGACCCGGTCGATGCCGGCCTGCCACTGGGTCCGATCCGTGGCCACCGCAGTCGCGTTCCGGCCGGCGACTAGGAGTTTGATCGCCTCGAAGTATCGGCTTTCATTGTGGTTTCCTGCAACAATGCATCGGTGGTCAATCGCGAGGATCTCGTGTTCGATGGTCATGGCGGCTCCGTCTCAAGGCGCGTGGTCGATACCGGGGAAAAATGAAAACATTACGTCAATATAGCCCGGAGCATCGATCTTGGCAAGATCGAGCCGGCAAGGGGGCGGCCCGGTGTCGGGAAATGGGGCGGCTGGACGTTTCGGTTGACCCGGAGTGTATTTTTTTTTACTATCATCACTTTACAGATGAATACGTCCGTTGCCGACAACAGGGGTTGAGGCACGGGCCTGGCCCAGCCGGCATTTCCTTTTCTAGGGGAGTACACGATGAACAGTACACACGAAACAGCACTCATTCTCTGGTTTGACGAAATCGGCATCGACGATGTGCCGCGGGTGGGCGGCAAGAATGCTTCCCTGGGTGAAATGCATCAGAAATTGACCTCCAAGGGGGTGGCGGTGCCCAATGGCTACGCCATCACTTCCTATGCCTACCGCTATCTGCTCAAGGAGGCAGGGGTCGAGGCCGCCATTCGCGAGGCCCTGGCCGGCCTCGATACCCACGACCTGCACAACCTTCAGGCACGGGGGGCCAAGGTGCGGGATATCATCCGCACAGCCGAGTTCCCGGCCGATCTGCGGCAGGAGATCCTCAGCGCCTACAACAAAATGGAGGCGGAGTACGGCGCCAATGTCGATGTCGCGGTCCGGTCGTCGGCCACCGCCGAGGACCTGCCCGATGCCTCTTTTGCCGGCCAGCAGGACACCTACCTCAATATTCGCGGCCCGGAAGCCCTGATCGACGCCTGCAAGCGCTGCTTCGCCTCGCTGTTCACCGACCGGGCCATCTCCTATCGCCACGACAAGGGGTTCGGCCAGTTCGACGTCTATCTCTCTATCGTGGTCCAGAAGATGGTGCGTTCCGATTCCGCCTGCTCAGGCGTCATGTTCTCCATCGACACCGAGTCCGGCTTCAAGGATGCGGTCTTCCTCACCGGTGCCTGGGGCCTGGGGGAAAACGTGGTCCAGGGCGCGGTCAATCCCGACGAATTCTACATTTTCAAGCCGACCCTCAAGGAGGGCAAGCGGCCGATCGTCGGCAAGCGGGTGGGGACCAAGGAGATCAAGATGATCTACAACTCCGATCCCGCAGCCGAGGAACCGGTGAAAAACGTCGACACCACGGCGGCGGAGCGCGGCTCCTACATCCTCGGCGACGACGAGATCCTCCAGTTGGCGCGCTGGGCCTGCATCATCGAAGACCATTACCAGCGGCCCATGGATATCGAGTGGGCCAAGGACGGCGACGGCCAGGCCGTGGGCACCGGCAAGCTGTTCATCGTCCAGGCGCGGCCGGAAACCGTCCATTCCCAGGCCAGCAAGCGGACCATGCAGACCTATGTCCTCAAGCAGAAAGGCACCCTGCTTGCCAGCGGCCAGGCAGTCGGCGCCAAGATCGGCCAGGGAACGACCCGCATTCTCCACAATGTCAGTCAGATTCACGATTTCCGGGCCGGCGAGGTTTTGGTCACCGATATGACCGACCCGGATTGGGAGCCAATCATGAAGACCGCCGGCGCCATCGTCACCAACCGGGGCGGCCGCACCTGCCACGCGGCGATCATCTCCCGCGAGCTGGGCATCCCCTGCGTCATCGGCACCGAAAACGGCACCCGGATGATCAAGGACGGCCAGCAGGTCACGGTCTCCTGCGCCGAGGGCGAGACCGGCCATATCTACGACGGCTTGCTCGATTTCGTGGTCGAGACCCTGGATCTCGACAACATCCCGGCCACCCGGACCAAGATCATGATGAACGTCGGCCTGCCGGAAAAGGCCTTCACCGAGGGACAATTGCCCAACGAGGGCGTCGGCCTGGCGCGGGAGGAGTTCATCATCAATTCGCACATCGGCATCCATCCCCTGGCCCTGATCAACTACGAAACACTGCGCGCCCAGGCCGAGCACGATGACGAGATCGCCGATATCGTCGAGGATATCGACGCCCGCACCTCGGCCTACCCGGACGACAAGTGCCAGTATTTCATCGACAAGCTGGCCGAGGGCGTGGGCCGGATCGGCGCCGGCTTCTATCCCAAGGACGTGATCGTCCGGCTGTCGGACTTCAAATCCAACGAGTACGCCAACCTGATCGGCGGCCATCTCTACGAACCTGAGGAATCCAACCCGATGATCGGCTGGCGCGGGGCCTCCCGGTATTACGACCCCCGCTATCGCGCCGCCTTCGACCTGGAATGCAGGGCCCTGTTGAAGGCACGAAACGACATGGGCCTGACCAACATCAAGCTGATGGTGCCCTTCTGCCGCACCCCGGAGGAGGGGCGCAAGGTGATCGGGGTGATGCGGGAGAACGGGTTGGTGCAGGGCGAAAACGGCCTGGAGGTCTACGTGATGTGCGAGATTCCGTCGAACGTCATCAGCGCCGACGCCTTCTGCGACGTCTTCGACGGTTTTTCCATCGGTTCCAACGACCTGACCCAGTTGACCCTGGGGCTCGATCGCGACTCCGACCTGGTGGCCCACATCTACAACGAGCGCAACGAGGCGGTCAAGACCCTGATCAGGATGGTGATCGCCACGGCCCGGCGGCGCGGTCGCAAGATCGGCATCTGCGGTCAGGCGCCATCGGATTTTCCCGATTTCGCCACCTTCCTGGTGGAAGAGGGGATCGATTCGATCAGCCTGGTGTCGGACACGGTGGTCAAAACCCGGCTGGCCATCGCGGCCAAGGAACGCGAGTTGGGGATCGCTCCCTGACAGACGGCGCGGAACAACAGGTGGGGAACGGCCCGGCGGGATTGGTCCCGCCGGGCCGATTTGTTTCAGGCTTCTTCCAGCGGCTTGGCCTCGTCGATCAGCATGATCGGGATGCCGTCGCGGATTTCGTACAGCAGCTTGCAGGCGCGGCAGACGATGCCGTTGCCCTCGGCGTTGAGCTCGACCGGCCCCTTGCATTGCGGGCAGGCCAGAATTTCCAGCAGTTCTTTCTTGATCATCGCTTTCTCCTGGGTGGCAGGTTTCAAACGGCTCCGGCGGGTACAAAACCGGCACCGCTGCCAACGCGTTCGTTGGCAGGCGTGTGGTCGGCCTTCTCGGAACACTCTTTATCCTGTTGGCCATTTTTTTTCATGCCGCTTTTGGTGCGGCACTCGAAAAAGACCCCTTCCCCTCCGCCCGTCTCCGGCGATCTGCTGAGTCCGACAATTCCGGGTGGCGAAAATGGTCAAAGATGCCTATAGTTGCGCTTGCTCATGGCCGATGCGGCGTGGCCGCCGGCACAAGATCAACCAGGAGTGGGCAAGAGCGGAACATGACGGAAAATTTACACAAAAACATGGTTCCCGTTGAACAGGCGGTGGGCATGGTCCTGCCCCACGACATCACCGAGATCGTCAAGGACGAATTCAAGGGGCGGGCCTTCAAGAAGGGGCACGTCATCCGGCCCGAGGACGTGGACCACCTGCGCCGCCTGGGCAAGGAGCACATTTATGTGCTCGAACTGGGGCCGGAGGAGATCCACGAGAACGAGGCGGCTTTGCTGCTGGCCCGCGCCCTGGCCGGTGGCGGCATCGAGCAGGAAGGCGAGATCGTCGAGGGCAAGGCCAGCCTGCGTGCCGCCATCGACGGCCTCTTGAAGATCAACAAATACGCCCTTTATCGTTTCAACATGCTCGGCGAGGTGATGTGCGCCACGCTCCAGGACAACACCCCGGTGAAAAAGGGCGAACAGGTGGCGGCCTCGCGGCTCATTCCCCTGGTGAGCGAGCGTTGGCTGGTGGACGAGGCGGTGGCCATCGCCCGTGCGGGCGTGCCCGTCGTCCGGGTGCTGCCCCTGGCCAGGGTCCGCGCCGGCCTGGTGATCACCGGCAGCGAGGTCTTCCACGGCCGCATCGAGGATAAATTCGAACAGGTGTTGCGGGACAAGCTGACCGCTTTGGGTTCAACCGTCGGTCCGGTGCATTTTGCCCCGGACGATCCCGCCCTGATCGCGGCGGCCATCCGCTCCTGCCTGGAGGAGGGCGCGGAACTGATCGTCACCTCCGGCGGCATGTCGGTGGACCCGGACGACGTCACCCGCCTGGGGATCAGGATGGCCGGGGCCGATTCGACGGTCTACGGCACCCCGGTGCTGCCGGGGGCCATGTTCCTGGTGGGACGGATCGACGCCGTACCGGTGCTCGGCGTGCCTGCCTGCGGCATGTTCCACAAGATCACCGTGCTCGACCTGGTGCTGCCCCGCGTCCTCACCGGCGAGACCATCGGACGTACGGAACTGGCCGTGCTCGGTCACGGCGGCCTCTGTCGCAACTGCCAACACTGTCACTATCCGGTCTGCAACTTCGGCAAACCGTGACCCCCATCCGCTTTTTATTCGAAATGCATAATGATTTGATCACGGTTGACGAATAGAGGCTGTGTTTCTTGCCTGCTTTGCGTTATAGTGGCGAAATGAAGCAGATAAAGTGGAATGGCTCCAGTCCCGTTTTCCCCTGATGCGAGGCGCGGTCATGCTGAATCGATATTCCCTGATGATCGGCATACTCTGGGTGGTGCTCGAATTCCTCCGGCCCGTTCCTGTTGCGGCCTTCCCCCGGCTTGATGCTTCCTTCGGCCTCAACGGCCGGGTGGCGGTCGAACTGGGCGCCAACAACAACGGGCACGCGGTGCTGGTCCAACCGGACGGCAAGATCGTGGCCGCCGGTTCCTCTTCCCAGTCCAATGCCCTCAATTTTTCTCTGCTCCGTTTCAATCCCAACGGTTCCCCCGATACATCCTTCAATAAAGACGGTTCGGTGCTCACCTCGCTTTCCGCCGGGGACGACGAAGCGCTGGCGCTGGGCCTGCTCTCCGACGGCCGCATTGTCGCCGCCGGCTATGCCCATAACGGCAGGGACCGGGATCTGGCCATGATCTGCTATCGCCCGGACGGCACCCTGGACAAGCAGTTCGGTGACGGAGGCGTGGTGTTGACCTCGATCGGCAACGCCAATGAGGAGATCGTCGCGCTGACCGTCAGTCACGCCGATATGATCACCGTGGTCGGGTCAACCGAGGGCACGGCCGGCAGGATTTTGGTGGCGGCCCGGTACGATGCCAACGGTGAGCCGGACACCGGTTTCGGCGAGCAGGGGATCAGCCTGATCGCGGTCGGCGAGGACGCCTCCGCCGAGGGGATTGTCGAACGGGAAGACGGCACCTTCGTCATTTCCGGTTCCTACGGGGAAAAGAAGAAATCTGCCGCCATGCTGGTGGGGCTGAACCGGGACGGGATGGTCGATACCGCCTTCGGCGAGCGTGGGGTCGCGATTCCGGCCGGAAACTTCGCCGCCAGCGAGGGGTACGGCTTGGCCGTTGACGGCAGCGGCCTGATCTATGTCGCCGGGTCGGTAGGACTTCCGGGCAAGCGGGAGACCGCTCTGTTCCGTTTCACCCGGCAGGGCAAGGCCGATGCGGCCTTCGGCGATCGGGGCGTGGTGGTGGCCAAGATCAGCGCCGAAGACGACGTCCTCTACGATGTCGATATCGGCAAGGGCGGGGTGGCCGCCAGCGGCTTCACCACCGATGCCGGCACCCGTCAGTTCCTGCTGCTTTCCTATGCCCCGGACGGATTCGCGGCCGCTGGCACCGTCAGCGAACGCCAACCAACGAACGACGTTGCCGAAAACGCCACGGAACTCGCCCCTGTCCAGGAGGTCCGGGTGAACGGCAACACCCGGGTGCAGATCAGGCGGTTGCAGATGTGGAGCAGCGGTATCCAGATCAGGGAATTACAAGTGATGGATTCCTGGTCCGGCTCCGCCTTCCTCTCGCCGACCACGGTTCCCATCGGGGGAGAAGCCTCTCATATCGGTGGGACCGTCTTTCCTGCCGAGCCCGCCCGGTCGGTGGCCGCTTCCCCGTTCGACCGCTTCCTCGCCGGGAGCGGCGATCGCCTCGCCGCCTTTTTCCTGCCCGAGGCCCTGGCCGCCGAAGGCAGTCTGTCCGCGCCATCGGGGTACGGCTCGACCTACTCGCCGCAGATCGCCACCACCACCTTCAGTGAGGGCGAGTCGGTCAGTTTCGCCCTGACCTCGGACGAGCAGGGCAACCTCATCGTGGTCGGCACCGCCGACGGCAATGGCGCCAGTTCGATCGCCGCCGCCCGCTTCCTGGCCGAGGACATGGTCGACCGCATCACCGATCGTCCCGGGCATCGCAGCAGCCATATCGCCACCGGTACCCCCGCCGAGATTACCCGGACCACGATCACCGTCTCCGGCGAGATCGCCCCTGCTTTCGACAAGGAGGTTGTCCGCCGGGGCGTGGTGTTCAGCATCCATCCCGGCCCCCTCTACCCGGGCAAGAACCTGGCCGACGTCTGGAACCCCTGGCCCCTGCCGGAACGCGCCCTCGACGCCCTGGCCACCTTTTTCCTGCCCGAGGCCCTGGCCGCCAATTCGGCGCCGCTTCGGCCGATGCCCGCCGTGGGCGGGCAGACCGGAGCCTCTTCCTCCCAGGCCCTGGAAACGGGGGAAGCGGTCGGCGGCAAAGGCATGGGCGGGTTCGTCGCGGTGCTGGATCGCCTCCGGCCCGGAACCGTGTACTACATCCGCGCCTACGTTCTCACGGCCAAGGGCGAGGTCTATTACGGCAATCAGATCAGCGCCCGAACCGCAGACGCCTGTTTCGTCGCCACTGCCTCGTTCGGCACCCTCTTCCATCCCTCGGTGGGCGTCCTCCGCGATTTTCGCGACGCCTTTCTGGTCCGGAACACTGTCGGCAAGCGGCTGGTCGACCTGTATTACACTCTATCGCCGCCCCTGGCCGATATCGTTGCCCAAAGCGGCATGCTCCGTGGTGCGGTCCGGATGCTGCTGCTGCCCTGTGTCGGTTTTTCCTGGCTGGCGCTGCAAACGGGGTTGGGGGTGGCCCTGGGCATGGTTGCGGTCGCGATGGCGCTCGCGGGCTGGCTGGTGCGGATGAAGCCGCGGTGATGCGGCTGAAGCGGTCGCCGGGCATGGGATTTATTGTTGGAGCGTATTTAAGATCAGAGAGACAACGCATGGAAATGAGAATAAAAAATGTGCATGCCCTGACCGGCATGCAGGGATTTACCCTGATCGAGCTGATGGTGGTGATGGTGATCCTCGGCATCCTGGCCGGGCTCATCGTGCCCCGGATCATGGACCGGCCGGAGGAGGCCCGACGGACCAAGGCCGCAGTCCAGATTCAATCGATCGAACAGGCCCTGAAACTCTATAAACTCGACAACGGGCAATATCCGACCACCGAGCAGGGTTTGCTCGCCCTGGTCGAGCCGCCCACAGCCGGCGTGCTGGCCAAGAAATGGCGCACCGGCGGCTACCTGGAAAAAGGCAAGGTGCCCAAGGACCCCTGGGACAACGATTTTGTGTATATCAGTCCCGGACTGCATGGAGACTATGACCTCAGTTCCTACGGGCCCGACAACCAATCCGGCGGGGAAGGCAAGGATGCGGACATCAACGGTTGGGAACTGCAATAATCAGCATGGCCGGACCAAATTGGTCGGCCACGACGAGCGATGAAGGGTTGCGCCCCGACATGCCGTCACCGGAACCAACACTTTCATCGAACCGGACCGGCAGGGGCGATCCTGCCTTGGCCTTGCGTCCCGCTCCGTTGAACAGCAGGGCGTTCACCCTGGTGGAGCTGATCGTGGTGATGGCACTCATCGGGCTGATGGCCTCGTTCGCCGTTCCCCAGATTGCCAGCTTTCTCTATGCCGACCAGTTGAAGGTGACCGTTCGCAAGCTGGTCGGCCTGATCCACCGATCCTCGGAATTGGCCCAGCGGCATCAGGCCCCTTATCTGCTCGTCTATCAGCCCAGAGAGCGCACCTTCGTCGTGGAACCGGAAATCGTCGAGCAAAGGGAGACCCTGGTCAAAAAAGAAAACCGGCTGCAACTCGCCGATGCGATCACGGTCCAGGATCTGTGGTCATGGTATGGCGGTCTCCGCCCGTTCGACGCCTTTGTCGTCCGTTTCACCAAGAACGGCTATGTCGAACCAACAGTGATTCATCTCCGAAAGGACGACGGCCAGGAGATGTCGGTGGTCCTGTCGCCGTTCCTGGGCAAGGTGCAGGTCGTGGACGGCTATGTTGTTCCGGAAAAGGAAACCCTGTTTCAATAAGTCCCGGCAGGGGGCCTCTTGCGACCGTCCTGCGGGGTTCACCCTGCTTGAGGTGATGATCGCCGTGGCCCTCATCGCCATTGCCCTGGTCACCCTGATCGGGGCCCAGGCGCAAAGCGTCTCCATGGCCACCGCCTCCCGTTTCGACGCCATGGCCTCGCTTCTGGCCCAATGGAAACTGACGGAACTCAGCCTCGTTGACTTTGCGCAACTAACCGGGGGTACGGGAAATTTTGGTGAGGACTATCCCCATTTTTCCTGGAAATCGGAAGTGAACGACCTTGGCGAAAGCGAAACCGGCATCAGGGGGGCCGGCGGCCTGCTCAAAGTCATCGAGGTGACGGTAATGCTCGACCAGGATCAAACCCGGACCTTCACCGTCCGCACCATTGTCTCCAACCCGCAAGGCTGGACCAAATCGGCCGGCCGCAACGAACAATGAAAGGTCTGCGCTCCGGCATGGCATTGCCATCGGAACCAACACCTTCATATGGAAATACCGGCAGCGGTTCCGTGACGATGGCCAATCACGGCTTTACCCTGTTGGAGGTGCTGCTGGCGACCACCGTGCTCGGCGTGGTCATGGCCATGCTGAGCCTCTCGCTCTCGGCCACCTTGCGGGTGGTCGAGAGCACCGAACAGCAGGAGGCGGTCTATTTCCAGGCGCAGACGGCCATGCGCCGGATCACCGAGGATCTCGCGGCGGCGCTCTCGACATCAAACGCGCCGTTCATCGGTCAGAGAGATTCGTTCCGCGACCGACGGGCCGATACTCTCGAGTTCGCCTCGCAGGCCCGTCTGGTTTTGAATCCGGAAAGGCAGCGGCCGGGGGTGGCCTCGATCCGGTATCGATTGCGGGCAGACGCGGACGATGAACGGAGGTGGAAACTGCTTCGTTCGGAGTCCCTGGTCCTGCCCGGCGTCGACCCCGCGCAGGGGGAGGCAGGCAGTGAGGCGGCCCCGGCCTTTTTGCTGGCCGACAATTTGCGGGCGGTGCAGTTTCGTTATTTCAATCGCGATGGTCAGGAGTTTGACAGTTGGCAGGAGGAGCAAGGAGGCGATGGGCAGGGAGCTGTCGAAAGATTGCCGGCCGCGGTGCACTGCACCCTGGAGTTCTGGATCGATCCGGACAAGGAGATCTCGCAGGCCTTCGCCACCAGAATCCTGATCCCTGCGGAGACCAAGGATGAACCGTGACCGCGTCGTCGGCAACCAATCGGGCCTGGCCTTGGTGCTCACCCTGCTGACGATCAGCTTTCTCGTGGCCGTGACCGTGCAGTTGATGATCACCATCGATCGGCAGATCGCGGTCTCCACCGCCCAGCGCGAACAGGTGCGGCTCGACGGCATGGTGCTGGCCGGTTTGCATCTGGTCCGGGCCGCCCTGATGGCGGATCAGAAAGAAAACACGCATGATTCGAACCATGACGCCTGGGCCACCCTCGACTCCGATCGGCTCAGACCCCTGACCGGCGAGGTCGCGCTCAAGGTGGCGACCACCGAACTCGGGGGCAGGCTCCAGGTGAATGCGCTGGGGAACACCGCCAAGGATGCCTATCGTCAGATCTGGCTGCGGTTGCTCCTGTCCGGCCGGTTTGCCGTGGACGGCGTAGACGAGGCCGAAGATCTGCTCGATGCGCTCGCCGACTGGATCGACCAGGATGACGAGGAGCGGCACGGGGGGGCGGAGGAAGGGTATTACCGGGGGCGCACTCCTCCCTATGCCTGCCGCAACGGCCCTGTCACCACCCTGGAGGAACTGCTGCTGGTCAAGGGCATGACGCCGGAACTCCTGTTCGGCGGCACCGGCTACGAAGGGCTGGCCGATTATATCACCGTCATGGGCAACACTGGCGTGATCAACCTGAATACGGCGCCCTTGCCGGTGCTCCAGGCTCTGTCTCCGGATATGACGGCAAAATTGGCACAGGAATTGATAGACTTCCGGGAAGATCCACGCCATGCCAAGTTGTTGGCCAGCACCGGCTGGTACCGGGAGGTCAGCGGTTTCCCGGCTGCGATCGAGTTCAGCAACAGCCTGTTGACCGTGGCCGGGAAGTATTTCGAGGTGCGGATCACCGCCGCCGCCAACCAGTACAGCCGCACCGGGACCGGGATTCTCCTTCGGGACGACCAACAGCGGCAAACCCTTTTGTCCTGGAAGCTGGAGTAACCTCCGGTGCAGGGAAACAGTCATTCAATGCGAGCGACATGGGCGTACAATCACTGGGCATCGACATAAGCGACAGCCATCTCACCGCGGTGGTGCTTGAACAGCAGCGGAAGCGTCTGGTGTTGAACGACTGTCTCAGTCTGCCCTTGGCTGATGGCGCCGATCCTGCCGCCCTGATCCGGCAGTTGTGCCAACAGCTCGATTGGAAGGGAGGCGCCTGTGTCTGCGGGGTGCCGCTCTCGATGCTCAGCGTGCGGAACCTGACCCTGCCGTTCAAGGATGTCAAAAAGATAGCACAGATCCTCCCCTTTGAGCTCGAAGAGCAACTGCTTGCACCCATCGACACCTTGGTCACCGATTTTCTAGTCGGCAAGAAAGAGGACGCGGGTGCCTCGGTTGTGGCCTTTTCCCTGGAAAAGGCCTTTCTCGGCGACCTGCTGGAGGCGGTCCGGGATGTGGTCGATCCGGATGTCGTCACCCCGGCGATGGCGGCCCTGGCCGGACAACTCGCCAGACAGAGCAAGGTCCGACCTGATTTTCTGCTGATTCACGCGGACTGGCATTCCAGCGCCATGGTCCTGGTGTTGCATGGCCAGGCGGTTTTTTTCCGGCGGCTTTCCTACCCCGAGGAGATGATCCTCCATCCCCCTTTTCATTTCGAAGAAGGTCGGGTCGAGATCCCCGACCAGGAGGCGGCGTCGGAGTGCATTCGCCTGTTCAGCCGGTCGGTCGAGCGGAGTCTGGAGTTCTTCCGGGTGGAAAACAAGGAGGAAGGGCGACCGGAACGGGTGGTCCTCACCGGTCCGTTGGCCGAGGCGCCGCTTTTTGCCGAGATCGTCCAGGCGGATCTCGGGCTTCCGGTCGAGGCCATCGATCTGCTGGCCGCCAATACCGTTTTTTGTCCCGAAGCCCTGCGGCCACAATGGCATGGTCAGTATTTTGACCGAGCCCTGTCGCTGGCGTTGCAGGGCTTCAAACGGGCGGAGCTCAATTTCCGCAAAGAAGGTCTTGCCAAAAAACGACCCCTGTTCTCGTCACGAAAACAGGTGCTGGGGGCGCTGGGCGCCGCGGCGGTCATGGTGATCGGTTTGTTCGCATTCCTGGGGTACGACTACTACCGGTTGCAGCAGCGGGATCGGGCCTTGCACGAGGAGATGGTCGCTGTTTTCAAAAAAACCTTTCCCGGAGTCACCAAGGTCCAGGATCCGCTGGTCGAGATGCAGGCTCGGATCAAGTCGGCGCAGGGGCCGGCCTCGCCGGTCCTGTTCCTGCACCGTCATAAACGGGTCCTCGGCCTGCTGGCCGATATTTCCGCGCGTATCCCCGCCACCGTTACCCTGCGGGTCAGCCGGCTGGCCATCGATCGGGAATCGGTGGCGCTCAAGGGCACGACCGACACCTACAACGCGGTGGAAATCATCAAGAGTTCTTTGGCCGGCTCCCCAAAATTCAAATCGGTGCAGATCGTATCGGCCACGGCGGATAAGGATAAAAAGAACAGCGGCATCCGGTTCGAAGTTCAGTTGCAGTTGGAGGGGTTATGAAGCAACTGAACCAGCGTGAAAAGATGATGGTGGGCCTCGGCGGCGGTGCCTTGCTTGCTTTTATCGTGCTCCAGTTCCTGGTTTTTCCGCTGATCGACGGTCGGGCGAAACTGACCAAACGGCTGGGGGCACGGGAAAAAGCCGTGGTCGAGATGCGGCTCTTGCAGGAGCGGTATCAGAAGATCAGCCAACAGTCCGGCTCGCTGTCGTCGCTGCTGGGCCAGCGGGAGGCCGATTTCAGTCTCTTCTCCTTTCTGGAGAAGAAGGCCGCCGACAGTGAGGTCAAAGAACATATTGCCTACATGAAACCGTCCGAGTCGACGGAAAGCGGTCAGTTCAAACAAAGCCAGGTCGAGATGAAGCTGCAGGCCGTCAGCCTGAAACAACTGGTCACCTTTCTCGAACAGGTGGAAGCGCCCGAGTTACTTGTCGGGATCGACAAGATCACGATCCAGGACAACACCAAGGAAACGGGAACCCTTGATGTGACCGTGCAGATGGTGAGCGTCGATCAGGCCGGCGGCTCCACCTCCCATTGACGCGGGGGCGGGCCATGCTGAAGAGAGCGGGGAGATGGCTGGGCAGCGGTCTCGGGTATCTGCTCTATGGCGCCGGGGTGCTGGTGTTGTTGTTGTGGCTGCTATTTCCCAAGGAGGCGGCGCGCCGCTTTGCTGAGGCGGCGCTTGGTCGTGCCTGTCCGGAACTGCACTGGCGGGTCGGGACGGTGGCCCTGGAAATGCCGGTCGCCCTGACGCTTCGGGCCATCGAGGGCTACGGCCAAAAGGGGGACAAGCATCCCCTGGTGCGGGTCGAGGTGTTGACCTTGCAGCCGCAGGTGATCGAATCGCTGCGGGGGGGATGCGTGCAGGCCGGATACCGGATGGCGGTCGGCAAAGGCGATGTCGCCGGCTGGCTGCGGCTGCATCCCGGACGAGAGCGACTGCATGTGGAAGGGGCGGCACGCGATGTCAGATTGGCCGATATGCCGTTGTTGAGCCTCCAGTTGAACCGGACGCTCCAGGGATCGATGGCGGGCACGTTCACCGCCGACCTTGTCCGCGCAACGGATGCCGGCCTCTCCCTAGAAGCGCGGGTGAAGGTGGAAAACGGCCGTTTGGGCTTGAAACGGCCCATTCTCAGTCATACGGAACTGCCCTTTTCCCAGGGATCGGTTATCCTGCATGGACACGGCGAGACGCTGCAATTCGAACAAGGGTTGGTGGAGTCGGAGCTGTTTGACGGTCGGTTTTCGGGGATGGTCATCATGCACGGCGATCCGTTGCTCAGCCAAGTGGATGTCAAGGGCGCCATCCAGCCCAAGAACAAATTCTTCAAGGGGTTGGATAACACTGTGGCCCTCCAGGCTTTTCGCATGCAACTCAAGGACAACCCGCTGCCGTTTCGAATAACGGGCGATTTGTCCAATCCGGGGATCCATTACGAGGGATTCGCCATGCTTTTTCAAACCTTGGAAAAGGAGTTGAAATAACGCCGTGATGTCCATTGTGCTCCGCCTGGCGGTCATCGCTCTTCTGGTCTATGCCGGGGTTACCCTGTGGTATGGTCGGGTTGAAGAACGATTGCAGGGGCAGAACCCCGCGGAACAAAAGGAACAGGTTGCGACTCCGGTGCAGGAGCAAGGGAAACCTGCGCCGGCCGAGGGCGATTACCGGGTCATCCTGACCAGAAACATTTTTCAGGCCGGGTTGGAGGCCGCTCGCCCCGGTGAACCGCCGCCGACCAATGTGGAGGATTTGGCGGAAACCAAGCTGCACTTGGCGCTGCTCGGCACGGTGACCGGCGGCAAGAACGATGCCCGGGCGATCATCCGCGACGAACGGACCAAGCTGGAAGATCTCTATCAGACCGGCAGCGAAGTGCAAGGGGCGATCGTCACTCGCATCAGCAGGGGCAAGGTGGTGCTCCAGGTTAATGGTCGCGAGGAAGTCCTGACCATCAAGGATCCGGCCGGCGGCGATCAGGTACGACAAACGGGGCGGGCAGAGACCAGGGTGCAGGAAAGGGTCCCGGAGATGCCGGGCCGGGAGATCGAGACCAAGGTGCCCGAAGCGCAGCCGCGACGGCGCATCAGTTTCCGCAATGCGGTCCCGCCGCCAACGCCGGTGGACGAATCGGCCAAACCGGCACCGGAAGAGGGGCAGGCGGAAACGGCCGACCGCCAGCCTCTGCCCAACGACGAAACGCCGCCCCCCGACGCCGGGAAGGAAAAGGCGGCGGAAGAACAACAGGGGCAATAACCAGCAGGGCTGGACCAAATTGGCCGGACCCAACGAACCATGAAAGGGCGGCGCGCAGGCCCGCACTGCCGCCGGAACCAACATTTTCATCTGAAAGCAGTTGTCTCGGGCAGGAACATTACTCTGGATGAGCGGCCGGTCGCCGGTTGCTCGCATGCTATGTGAACGATTATGAGAAAGCTTTCTTTTTGCGTCAGCATCCTGTTGGGAGGGGTTCTCGTGGGCCTGCTGTTTTCCCTGCCACCGCTTTTTGCCGCCAGTCCCAAGGTGGCGCAGCAGGGGGGAGGGGCCCAGCGGTTCGTCACCATCGATTTCAACGATGTCGACATCAACCTGTTCATCAAATACATCAGCGAGTTGACGCAGAAGAACTTCATCGTCGACCGGGAGGTCAAAGGCAAGGTGACCATCATCTCGCCCACCCGGATCTCCGAGGAGGACGCCTACCGGGTGTTCGAATCCGTGCTCGAGGTGCACGGATATGCCGCCGTGCCGAGCGGCTCGATCATCAAGATCGTGCCTTCGGCGGTGGCGCGATCGAAAAGTATCGCCACGCTGCGTGATGGAGAGCTGCCCTCGGGGGAAGACCGGGTGGTCACCCAAATCGTCTCCCTCAAGTACGCCAATGCCGAAGAGGTGAAAAACCTGCTGACGCCTCTGGTTTCGAAAAACAGCGTGCTGATCTCCCATGCCGGTTCGAGCATGCTCATCCTCACCGATGTTCACTCCAACATCTCGCGCCTGCTCGAGATCGTCCGGGCGGTGGACGTGCCCTCGGATGCCGAGGAGATGGTCATCATGCCCTTGCAACGCACCTCGGCGGAGAGCGTGGCCAAATCCGTCACCCAATTGTTCGCCGCCAGCCCGGCGCAGAAAGGGGTGCGGACGGAAGTGGTCAAGGTCATTCCCTTCGAACGGACCAATGTGCTGATCGTCATGGCGTCCAAATCCGCGATGCAGCGGGTCCGGACCCTGGTGGCCAAGCTGGACGAGGATGTGCCCCGGAAGGGGGGCAATCTGCGGCTGATCTATTTGCAGCACGCCAAAGCCGAGGAACTGGTCAAGGTGCTGATGAATCTGCCCGACGATAAAAAAGGGACAACAACGGGCTCATACTCCGGAACGACGGGATCGACCGGATCGACGGGGTCAACAGGAGGAGGCGGGCTCTCTTCCGGACCGGCGATTTCCAAGGAGGTGAAAATCGTCGCCGATACCGCGACCAACGCCCTGATCATCACCGGACCGCGGGACGAGTACGAGGCGGTGGAAGAGATCGTCAAGAAGCTCGACATCCCGCGGCGGATGGTCTATCTCGAGGCCCTGATCATGGAGGTGAAGGTCACCAAGGATTTTGCCATTGGCGTGCAATGGGCCAAGGCGAGCGGCGACGTGATCAGCGGGTTCAGTGGAGTGGCCGACCCGGCCTATGGCAACCTCAAGCAAATAACCACTGACCCCGGATCGTTGCCGCCGGGGTTTACCCTTGGCATTCTTGAACAAGGCATCAAGATCGGCGACGTTACTTTCCCTAATCTGGGCGCGGTGGTCAATGCCTATAAAAGCGACGACGATGTCAATGTCATCGCCACGCCGCAGATCCTGACCACCGACAACAAGAAGGCCACCATCAAGGTCGGCGAGAATGTACCTTATATCACCAGCAAGAACACCACCTCCGGCACCCAGCAGGATTACACCAATTACGAGTACAAGGACGTGGCCACTAGTCTGACCATCACTCCCCAGGTCAATCAGGCGGAGGTGATGCGGCTGGAAATCGGGGTCGAGGTGATCAAACTCAAGGATACCAACAACAACGCCCCGACCACCTTCAAGCGGACAGCGGAAACCACCGTGGTGGTGCATAACGAGCAGACCGTGGTCATTGGCGGCATGATCGGCCAGGATACCACCACTGGAGAATACAAGGTGCCGCTGCTTGGCGATATTCCCCTGTTGGGCTGGATGTTCAAATCGCACAGCAACAAGCAGGAAAAAACCAACCTCTATATCTTCATCACACCGCGGATCGTCGAGAATCCGGCCGAACTCGCCGATCTGTACCAGAAGAGGCGCGATGTGATGGAAGAAGTGCACAAGAAACCCGGCGACACCGCCGACCTCTTCTTTCACCCGGTGGAAAATCCGGCTCACAGCGTGGCCCTGACCGACATCGGCTTCGCCAAGTTGCAGGAGAACAATCTCGTCCGCGCCAGGGAGTATTTCAATCAGGCGTTGAAGATCGACCCCAATAACGGCGCGGCCCTGATCAACCTGGCCATGGTCTGCGAGCGGGAAGGGAAGAGGGCCGAGGCCGAGGCCTTGTACCGGCGGGTGTTGGCCCTGCCGCGCCCCGCCGGCGAAGGCAAGGGCAAGGAGGGGCAGCCGGCGGCCGAAGATCCGCTCAAGGGGGCGGCGCAGGCCGGGTTGCAGCGGTTGCAAGGCGGCAGGAAGTCCGGACTATGAGACGAAGAGGGGAAGCGTTGCAAAAACCTGGGGCTTTTCTCCCGGAAATGCGAGGATGACCAATGCGCCTGTTAGGTGAAATCCTTCAGGAAACTTTTGGGGTAACTGCCGAGAGCATCGAGGCGGCCCTTGCCCTGCAACGGGAAAAGGGTGGGCGGATCGGCGAGATCCTGATCCAGCTCCGCCGGATTTCCGAAAGCGATCTGCTCAGCGCCCGCAGCGTGCAATGCGGCATGGAGGTGGTGCATACCCTGCCGGTGGATTTCGAACCGTTTTTCGTGCCCCGGGTCCCGATTGGATTCTTGAAGAAATTCAAGATGGTGCCCATCGCCACCCCCGCCGAAGCCTACATTGCCGTGGCCGAGCCGTTTTATTTGCAGCAGTTGGACGATCTCCAGCGGCTGCTGCACTGGGAAGGGATCAAGACCGTCCTGACTTCCCAGACCGAGATCTTCGTTGCCATTCACTCGGCCTATGACACGACCAGGCAGGAGGTCGCCGATCAGGTCATGCAGGATATGGACGAGGACAATCCGGAATCGATCCTCTCCGAGATCGAGGAGACCTCCGACCTGCTCGACGACACCAGCGACGCCCCGGTGATCAAGCTGGTCAATCTGGTGCTTTCCCAGGCGGTGCGGGACAACGCCAGCGACATCCACATCGAGTCCTACAAGGACCGGGTCAAGATCCGCAAGCGGGTCGACGGCATTCTCTACGACATGTATTCGCCGCCCCGCCATGTCCAGGCCAAGCTGATCTCGCGGGTCAAGATCATGGCCAAGATGGATATCGCCGAAAAACGGCTGCCCCAGGACGGCCGGATCGAGATCCGGCTGGCCGACAAGAATGTCGATATCCGCGTCTCCACCCTGCCGACCTCGTTCGGCGAGCGGGTGGTCATGCGACTTCTGGACAAATCGAGTTCGCTGGTGCCGCTGACGGACCTGGGATTTTCCAAGGAAGACCTGAACCATTTCCTGCGGTTGATCAAGGCCCCGCACGGGATCATCCTGGTCACCGGCCCCACCGGCAGCGGCAAGACCACCACCCTCTATTCGGCCCTGGGCATCATCAACAACCCGGACATCAACATCATCACCGTCGAGGACCCGATCGAGTACCAGATGCAGGGGATCAGCCAGGTTCAGGTCAATCCCAAGGTCGGGCTCACCTTTGCCAACGGGCTGCGGACCATCGTCCGCCAGGATCCGGACGTCATCCTCGTGGGCGAAATCCGTGATCTGGAGACCGCCGAAATCGCCATCCAGGCGGCCCTCACCGGCCACCTGGTCTTCTCGACCCTGCACACCAACGACGCCGCCAGCGCCATCACCCGCCTGATCGACATGGGGGTGGAGCCGTTTCTCGTTTCCTCGGCGGTCAATGCCATCCTGGCCCAGCGGTTGGTGCGCAAAATCTGTCCCCACTGCCGGGAGGCCTACGTGCCGTCCAATACCTATCTGGAGAAGGTGGGGTTGTCGCCGGTCAAATTCGCCGGCCGGGAGTTGTATCGGGGGGCCGGGTGCGCCCAGTGTCTGCAGACGGGCTACAAGGGCAGGATCGGGATTTTCGAGCTGATGAGCCTGACGCCGGCGATGAAGAGCCTGATCCTGACCACCTCGGATGCCGGCCAGATCAAGAAGCAGGCGCTCGCCTCCCTGGCCACGGGGATGATGACCCTGCGCCAGGACGGCCTGCGCAAGGTGTTGGCCGGTTTGACCACCCTGGAGGAGGTCTTCCGGGTTACCTGATCAGTTGGTTCATCTCGAAGATGGGCAGCAGAATCGAGACCACGATGAAGCTGACCACCACCCCCATGGACAGGATCATTACCGGCTCGATCATCGAGGTCAGGGCCAGGATCTTGGCCTCGACCTCTTTTTCGTACGCATCCGCGGCCTTGGCGAGCATCTTGTCCAGGGCGCCGCTCTGTTCCCCCACCGCGATCATCTGCACCAGCATCGGCGGGAACCACTCGTTTCCCCGGAAAAAATGCGACAGGCTCGATCCCTTTTCCAGCTCGTCGCAGGCCTCGTTGATCAGGTCGGCCAAAAGGACGTTGTCGACGATATTCTTGACGATATGTAAAGAGGTGGTCAGGGGGACCCCGGATTGGAGCAGGCTGGCCAGGGTGCGGCTGAAGCGGGCGGAGGCGGTTTTGATGCTGAGGTCGCGGATGCCGGGAGCGGTCAGCTTGAGCCGGTCCCAGTGGCGACGGCCGGCAGGGGTGCCGACGTACCAGCGGCCGGCGGCCAGCGCCCCCAGGACAACGATCAGCACCGCCCACCAGTACTGTTTGAGGATCGTGCTGATCCCGATGAGGATGATCGTCGGGGTCGGCAGGGCTTGCTTGGTCCCCTCGAACACCGAGGTAATGCTGGGCACGATGAAGGTGATCAGCAAAAACAAAACGACGATGCCGACGATGGCCATGAACAGCGGGTAGAGCAGGGCGGCCTTGATGCGGGAACGAATGGCGTGCTGGTTCTCGCCGAACTCCGCCAACCGTTCGAGGACCACGTCCAGCGAGCCCGAGGCCTCGCCGGCGCGCACCATGTTGACGTAGATTTTCGAGAACAGCCGGGGGTGATCGGTGAGGGCGGTGGTCAGGGAGTTGCCCTCGTTGACCGCATCCTTGATCTGGGCGAGCACGGTTTTGAAGGCATGGTTGCCGGTCTGCTCGATCAGGCCGTTGAGGGCCGGCACCAGGGGGATGCCGGCTCCGAGCAGGGTGGCCAGTTGCCGGGTGGCGATATGGACCTCCTGCTGCTTGATCGGCTGGCCCAGGCGTAGTTGCCGCGAGAACAGGGAGGTCGTGGCGGTGGTTGCGGCGACCTTGGTCGAGGTCTCCCTGAACTCCACCGGATAATGGCCCTGGCTGCGAATCTTCTGCCGGGCGGCGGCAAGGGAATCGGCGTCGATGATCCCTTTGAGTTTTTTGCCCGAACTGGTCAGGGCGGTGAATTCATAGACAGGCATCGGCGGTCTTCACCTTTCGGGAAAAGAGGTATCTCTTGCACCGGTGGCGGGGTATGCTAAGATAGCGGCTCGAAAGCAAGGGCCGCCCGTGGTCACTGCTCTTCCCGCCGGTCTCCGTTGATTCGTTTGCCCGCCGGTCCATCCATGCAGTGGGAGATGCAATCGGCGCAGTGGTCCGCAGTCTGCCCCTGTTGGCAGAAATTGGCGAAACCGGCGATCAGATCCTTGCCGCCCCGGGGACAAACTTCGAGGAATTTGATGAAATCGACCATCCGGCTGATGATTTTCGGCGGCGCGGTGTGCTCGATCTTGCAGGCGCCTTCCTCGGCCAGGGGCTCTTCCAGGGCGAGGACATCGGTGAAAAACTGTTTGAGCGAGTTGTGGCGACGAATGACATCCTGGGCGATCTCGCGGCCTTCGCTGGTCAGGGTGATGACCTCGTACGGGGCGTAATTGATCAAGCCCCTCTTCGACAGGGCCCGCAGGGCCTCGGTGACCGAAGCGCCGCTCACGGCCAGGCGGGCGGAAATATCCTTGCCTCGGGCCACCTGCTTTTCGGTGATGATATGGTAGATGGCCTCGATATAATCTTCAAGGCTGGCGCTGAGGTGCTGCGGCTCCGTCATGTTGCGTCTCCACTCTTTAATTTTTGCATGTATCTTCAAGATGATACATGCTTAAGTCCTGGGCGTCAAGGGGAATGTCGCCGCCCGCGGTTGACGCCGGGGACGTAAAAGAACCATGTTACAGGAACTTCGAGTACATAATCTGGCCCTGATCGATGCCTTGCATCTCGATCTTTCGGCGCGGCAAACCGGCCTGATCGTCCTCACCGGCGAGACCGGGGCCGGCAAGTCCATCATCCTGCAGGCGATCAACCTGCTGACCGGCGGCCGGGGCGCGACCTCCTGGGTGCGCCATGACTGCGACCAGGCCGGGATCGAGGCGGTGTTCGCCATCCGGTCCGACCATGCCGAGATGCACACCCTGCTGGGCGAACATGGGCTCCAGGAGGGCACCACCTGCATTGTCCGCCGGGTCTTGACCAAGGATGGGCGATCCCGGGCCTTTGTCAACGACCGGTCGGTCACCAGTCGCCTGTCCGGAGAGCTGACCGCCGGCCTGATCAACATCGCCAGCCAGCACGACCACCAGCAATTGCTCAATGTCCGCAACCACCTCGACTTCCTCGACACCTTCGGGGAGCTGTGGGGGCTGCGGCAGCAGTTCGGCACGCTCTTTCAGCGATGGCGGCAGGCCTCCTTGGAGCTGCGGCAGTTGCAGGACAAGGAGCAGGACAAGGAGCAGCAGCGCGATTTTCTCCGCTTCCAAGTGGCGGAGATCCGTAAGTGCCAGCCGGTGGTGGGCGAAGACGAACAATTGCTGCGCGAGCGCGAGCAGTTGAAATCCGCGGATGCGCTTCTTCGTCTGGTCGGCGCCTCCAGCCGGCAACTGGCCGGCGTGGTGAGCGGCGTTTTGGTGGAGATCCGAAAGAATCTGGAACAGGCGGCGGGCCTGGACCGCGATCTGGGGTCCCTGGCCGAACGGGCGGCTGCCGCCGGCTACGAGTTGGAAGATCTGGCCGCGGGCCTGCAAAAATATCTCGACGGGCTGCCCACGGACCCCACGCGCCTCGATGTCATTTCCGAGCGGTTGGCCGAATTGAAACAGGTCCAGCGCAAGTACGGGCCGACTCTCGAAGAGGTGCTCGCCTTTGCCGCCCGGGCCGAGTCGACCCTGGCGGTGCTGGAGAGTCTGGAAGAGGAGATTGCCCGGAGCGAACGGAGGGTGGCGGAGCTGGCCGTCGAGGCCCTGGCCAAGGCCGCCGAGTTGACGCAGGCCCGGCGGGAGGCGGCGAGGAGGTTGGAGCAGAACATGGAACGGGAGCTGGCCTCGCTCAGCTTCCCCCAGGCGGTCTTCCGGGTAACGATGACCGAGCCGGAAGGGGCGGGCGCGGAGGGCATGCAGCCCACCGGTCGGGACACAGCGGAATTCTTCTTCTCCGCCAACCCCGGCGAGGCGGCGAAACCGTTGGCCCGGATCGTCAGCGGCGGCGAGTTGTCGCGGCTGATGCTGGCGATGAAATGTCTCTTGGCCCGGCGGGATCAGGTGGACACGGTTATTTTCGACGAGGTCGATGCCGGCATCGGCGGTCAGGCGGCCGAGGCGGTGGCCGACAAGATCGGCGAGCTGGCCGGCCATCACCAGGTGCTGTGTATCACCCATCTGCCACAGATCGCCGCCTGCGCTGATCTCCATTTCAAGGTGGAAAAGCGGGTCGAGAACGGACGCACCCGGACCCTGATCAACCCACTGGACCGGGAACAGCGGGTGGCCGAGCTGGCGCGGATGCTGGGGGGCGATCGCCCCACCCCTCAGACCCTGGCCTTCGCCGGCGAGCTGATCGAACGCAAAGGCAGGAGAGCGGCACCGTGAGCGGGCGAGTGGCCCTGGGCCTTTTTTCCGGCGGCCTGGATTCGATCCTCGCCTGCCGGGTGGTGGCCGATCAGGGCGTACGGGTGGTGGCGCTCAAATTCGTCACCCCCTTTTTCGATCACGACCTGCTGACCCGGCCGGACGAATACGCGGCGGCCATGCACCGGCAATACGGGCTTTCGGTCGAAGTGATCGACATCAGTGAGGGATATCTGCGCCTGCTGGACAATCCGACCCACGGCTTCGGCAAGCACTTCAACCCCTGCATCGACTGCAAGATCCTGATGCTGACCCGGGCCCGCGAACTGATGCCGGCCTACTGCGCCTCCTTCCTGATCACTGGCGAGGTGTTGGGGCAGCGACCCATGTCCCAGCGGCGGGACACCCTGCGGGTGATCGAGCGCGATTCCGGCTGTGAGGGTCTGCTGCTGCGGCCGCTCTGCGCCAAGCTCATGGCCCCGACCCCAGCGGAACTGGAGGGACTGGTGGACCGGGAGCGGCTCTTCGGGTTTTCCGGCCGGGGCCGCAAACAGCAGAAACGGCTGGCGGCGGAGCTCGGCATCACCGACTATCCCACCCCGGCCGGCGGCTGCATGCTCACCGACCCCAACCTGGCGGCGCGGATCAAGCATTTTTACCACGGGCTTTTTTCCTTTGGCGAGCGGCGGGCGGTCGACGACGTCCGGTTGCTGACCGTCGGCCGCCAGTTCAAGCTGGACGACGACACCTGGTTCATCCTCGGCCGGGACGAGCGGGAAAACGAGCGGTTGGAGGCCATGCGCGGGCCGGACGACTGGCTCATCCGCATGACTTCGCGGCCCGGTCCCCTCGGCCTGCTGCGCCATGCCCGGCAGACGGTGGCCGGCTCGAACCGGGAGGCAGCGGTCATCCGACAGTTGGCCGGCTTGGTGGTGCGCTTCGGCAAGAAGATGGAGGGCGGTATTGCGGCGGCCGAGGTGACGATCGACAAGGGGACCGACCGCGAGCAGGGAGTCTTCGCCCCGCTGGCGGACGACCAATTCGCCGCCTGGCGGATCTGACCCATGGCGGTGGTTGCCGAGAGGGTCGGTGTTCGTCAGGTGCGGGATCTCCTGCCGTCCTGGCTGCGGAGGCCGTTGGCTGCGATCCTGGCGGAGCAGGGCGGCGAGCTCTATCTGGCCGGCGGGGTGGTGCGCGATCTGCTGCTGGGCCAGGCTCCGGCGGATATCGACCTGACCGTGGCCGCGGGCGCGCGGATCTGGGCCTCCAGGCTCGCCACCCTGACCGGCGGCGCCCTGGTGCCCCTGGGCCGGGAGGAGGATGCGGCCCGGGTGGTCAGCCGGAAAGTGGTGGTCGATATTTCCTCTTTCCGCGAGGGGACACGAACCATTGCCGACGACCTGGTCCGCCGCGACCTGACCGTCAACGCCCTGGCCTGCCGGATCGATCCGTTGCTCCTCCGGTCCAACCCGGAGGGCGCCCCTGGCCTGGACCTGATCGATCCCGCCGGCGGCCTGGCCGACCTCAAGGCCGGGCGGATCCGGGTCGCCAGCCCCGAAAGTTTCACCAGCGACCCGTTGCGGCTGGTGCGGGTCTTTCGCTTTGCCGCCACCCTGGGGTTCACGGTTGAGCCCGCCACCCTGGCCCTGGTGCGGCAACAAGGCAGTCTGGTGACCAAGGTCGCGCCCGAGCGGATCGCCCACGAGCTCGACCTGATCATGGCAGCAATCGATGCCCACGCCACCGTGGGGTCGATGGCCGAGAGCGGGCTGCTGTGGGAACTCATCCCCGAATTGACCGCTGGGATCGGCATGGCCCAGCCCAAGAGTCACCATCTCGACGTCTGGGAACACAATCTGGAGGCCCTGGTTCAGATGGAACGAATCCTGGCCGCGCCGGGGGACTTTTTTCCGGCCTCCGGCGAGGCCATGGCCGCCTACCTGGGGGGGGCGTCCCGACGGCTCCGGCTGAAATGGGCCGCCCTGTTCCACGACCTGGGTAAGCCGGCCACCCATGAACTGCGCGCGGACAAGGGCGGACGCATCACCTTCTACAATCACGACCGAGTCGGGGCCCGGATCTTCGACGAGTTGGCCCTGCGGCTGCGCTGGAGCAACGAGGCCCGGGAGCGGGTGGCCCGCCTGATCGCCAGCCACATGCGTCCCTTTCATCTGGCCAATGTCGCCCGAACCGGTGGGCTGACCCTGCGGGCTGCCATCCGGATGATCCGCGCCGGGGGCGACGAGTTGGAGGGCCTGTTTCTGCTGGCCATGGCCGACAGTCTGGCTGGGCAAGGTGTCGAGCGGATTGCGGGCATGGAGGCGGAGCTGGCGGAGTTGTATTGCCATCTGGCCCAAGTCCGGCGGGAGCATGTCGAGCCGGTGCGGTCCGGGCCGGTGCTGTTGACCGGCAGGGATTTGATCGAGAAGCTCCACCTTGTGCCGGGGCCGCTGTTCAAGCGGATTCTCGCCACGGTGGAGGAGGCGCGGATGACCGGTGAGGTGAACGACGCCGATGGGGCCTTGCGGTTGGCGAGGACCTTGGCAATGAAGGAGAGCGCTGCCACCGCAACGCTTCCGAGGAAATGAGCATGCGTAGAATACAGGATTATTATTTCAACAAGGCAAAAAAGGACAACTACCCGGCCCGGTCGGTCTACAAGCTGGAAGAGGCGCAGCTCAAGTACAAGTTCCTCAAGCCCGGTCAGCGCGTGCTCGACCTCGGCTGCCATCCCGGCAGTTGGAGCCTGTACGCCGCCGGGATCGTCGGCGAGGGCGGCCTGGTGGTGGCCGCCGATCTCCAGCGTACCGATATCGTGGTGCAAAAACCCCATGCCGAAATCCATTGGCTCTGTTATGATGTCACTTCTCAGGAGTTTGTCGATTATCTGCGGCAGCACTGGCCGGGTTTTCATGTGGTCCTGAGCGATATGGCGCCCCGCACCACCGGCAGCCAGTATGCCGACCATCAGCAGTCGCTCCGGTTGGCGCGGCGCGTGCTCGAACTGGCCGCCCTGTTTCTGCATGAAAACGGCACCTTGTACTGCAAGGTCTTCCAAGGCGAGGATTTTCCCGAATTCTTGAGGGAATGCAAACCCCTATTCACCACCGTCAAGGTGGTGAAACCCAAGAGTTCGCGTCTGGAAAGCCGGGAAGTCTTTGTGCTCGGCCGGGGATTTCGCCGGTCGGGGCATATGCTTCCATCCTCCATGGCTGAACCGCAGGGCTCGGCCGCAAGCACCATCTGAAAATCGGAACCCCGGTGACAAGAGCTGGAGCCAACTGACGATTTTCATAGAAAGAAATCTGGGGGACAGAATTCATTCTGTCCTCAGCTCACTCTATAAAAGACCTGCTTATAAAAGACCTGCTGCGACCGTCATTCCGGCGCATGCCGGAGTCCGGAAAGGCGTTTCGCGTCATGCGAAGGGTTTCGGCCCCCGGCGACACCAGGCGGCGAAGCGCAAGCGACGGTTTTACAATTAACCAAACGATACTGAAGGAGTCAGACCGTGTCGGGACATTCGAAGTGGAGCACGATCAAACGCAAGAAAGGGGCCAATGACGCCAAGCGCGGCAAGATCTTTACCAAACTGATCAAGGAAATCACCATCGCCGCCAGGATGGGCGGCGGCGACCCCGAGGGCAACCCGCGCCTGCGGAGCGCCGTCACCGCGGCCAAGGGCGAGAACATGCCCAAGGACAATATCGACCGGGCCATCAAGAAGGGGACCGGCGACCTGGGCGGCGCCATCTACGAGGAGATCCTCTACGAGGGCTACGGGCCCGGCGGGGTGGCGGTGCTGGTCGAGACCATGACCGACAACAAGAATCGGACCGTGGCCGATATCCGGCATTATTTTGCCAAGAGCGGCGGCAACCTCGGCGAATTCGGCTGCGTGGCCTGGATGTTCGACAAGAAGGGGACCCTGTCCGTGGCCAAGGAAGGCGTGACCGAGGACGAACTGATGGACCTGGCCCTGGAGGCCGGCGCCGAGGATGTGGTCGAGGAGGAGGACAGCTTCCAGATCGTCACCCCCCCGGAAACCTTCAACGATGTGGTCGATCGGCTGGAAAAGAGCAATATCAAGTATTCCGATGCCAGTCTCTCCATGGTGCCCAAGAACAGCATCGAGGTGACCGAGGAAAAGACCGCCCGTTCCCTGCTGCGACTGCTGGAAAACCTCGAGGATCACGACGATGTCCAGAAGGTGCACGCCAACTTCGACATCGCCGACGAACTGATGGAGCAGTTGTCCTAAGGGGCGGCTTATTTCCGGCGGATGCGCATCCTGGGGATTGATCCCGGCTCGCGGGTGACGGGATACGGGGTCATCGTCGCCAACGGCCATGACATCGGTTTTGTCGCCTGCGGAACGATCCGCACAGCCGGGGAGACCGATTTCTCACGGCGGCTGCTGACCATTTTCCGGGACCTGTGCGAGGTGATCGCGACGCATTCTCCCGAGGTGGCCGCGGTCGAGGACATGTTCGTTGACCGCAATCCGCGCTCGGCCCTCAAACTCGGGCAGGCGCGGGGCGCGGCGGTGGTGGCGGCCCTGCACCACAGCCTGGCCGTCTACGATTACCCCGCCCGGGTGGTGAAGCAGGCGGTGGCCGGCTACGGTCAGGCGGAAAAGGGCCAGGTGCAGCAGATGGTCCGCACCCTGCTGGGGCTGGACGCGATTCCGTCGCAAGACGCCGCCGACGCCCTGGCCGTGGCCATCTGTCACGCCCATCGTGCCCCCTGGCACTGCGCGGCCGCGCTCCGGCCGTAACCCGCACCCGACAAGTCGTTTTCGTCCAACCATGCTCCCTGTCTCCCGTCACCGATGATAGCCTCACTCAGCGGTCTGGTCCTGGCCAAAAGCCCGAATACCGTCATCCTCGATGTCGGCGGCGTCGGGTATGAGGCCTTCATCTCCAGTCGAACCTACGATGCCCTGCCGGAAACCGGCCATACCTGTTTTCTCCATGTGCAGACCGTGGTGCGCGAAGACGCCATCCACCTGTTCGGGTTCCACGCCCGGGAGGAGAAGGAGCTGTTTTTGCTCCTGATCACGGTGGCGGGCATCGGGCCGAAGCTGGCCCAGACCATCCTGTCGGGGATCGGGGTGGACGAGCTCTGTCGGGCGATCACGGGCAAGGACCTATCGAGGCTGACCGCGCTGCCCGGTATCGGCAAGAAGACGGCTCAGCGGCTCTGCGTGGAACTGGGGGAAAAGGTCGGCGGCCTGGGCGGCTTCCGGGCGGAGGAGGCCGGGCCGCGAGCGGCGGCGTTGGCCACGCCGCTGAGCGCGATGGACGACGCCGTCTCGGCCCTGGTCAATCTCGGTTATTCCCAGGCCACGGCCTGGCAGGCCCTGCGGGCGGTGGAGCAGCAGCTCCCCCAAGGGGCGGAGCCGCTCCGGGTGGAGGAACTGATCCGGCAGGCCCTGCGCTCCCTGGCGGCACGGTAGGGACCGGGAAACGGGGCGGAACGAGGGGCGATGAAACACGAAGAACAGTTGACCGGAAAACGGCTGGTTGCCGGCGGGCCGCAGGTCGAGGATCAGGTCGGGAGCGAGATCCGGCCGCGCCGCCTGGACGAGTATATCGGCCAGGACCAGGTGAAACAGAGCTTGCGGGTCTTTATCCAGGCGGCCCTTCAACGGGGCGAGCCCCTGGATCATGTCCTTTTCCACGGTTTCCCCGGCCTGGGCAAGACCACGCTCGCCTACATCATCGCCAACGAGATGGGGGCCGGCATCAAGGTGACCTCGGGGCCGGTGATCGAGCGTCCCGGCGATCTGGCAGCCATCCTCACCAGCTTGCAGGCCGGGGACGTGCTCTTCATCGACGAGATCCACCGGCTCAACCACGTGGTCGAGGAGATCCTCTATCCGGCCATGGAGGATTTTCAGCTCGATCTGGTCATCGGCCAGGGGCCGGGCGCCCGGTCGGTGAAAATGGACCTGCCCCGGTTCACCCTGGTGGGGGCCACAACCCGCACCGGGCTGCTGACCCCGCCGCTGCGCGACCGGTTCGGGGTCGTCCTGCGCCTGGATTATTACAGCCCCGAGCAACTGGTGACCATTATCCAGCGCACCGCCCGGGTGTTCAAGATCGAGATCGACGCCGAGGGCGCCATGGAGTTGGGCCGGCGCTCGCGGGGCACCCCCCGGATCGCCAACCGGCTGCTCCGCCGGGTCCGCGATTTCTCCGAGGTGGGCGGGCATAAGGTGGTTTCCCGGAGCGTGGCCGACCAGGCCCTGACCATGCTCAATGTCGACCCCCTCGGTCTGGACGAGATGGATCGTCGCATTTTGCTGACCCTGATCGAAAAATTCCAGGGCGGTCCCATCGGGCTGGAAACCCTGTCGACCGCGGTCTGCGAGGAAAAGAACACCCTGGAAGATGTCTACGAACCCTTTCTTATCCAGTCCGGCTTTCTGATCCGCACCCCCCGGGGCCGCATGGCCACGGTCGCCGCCTACGAGCATTTCGGTTTGCCGGTCCGTGCCGGCGCCTCGCCGCAGCCCGGTCTGTTCGACGATCTCGACAGGAGAGGTTGAATCTCGCCCCGCCCTTGCCACCCCGCCTTATTCTTTTTGTCGCCCCTCTGATGTCCTTCCCCTATGGTCGAGATGGTTTGCGCCGCAAACGGTTTGCCGCTGAGGTCGGTTTTTTATTTGCTTGATACTCCTTTCTTTTTTTCCTTGGTCGAAGGCGGAGGGGGAGGCTTGCGCCTTCGTTTTCGTCGTCAATTTTCCTTGACTCTCGGGAACGGTTCGTATACTAATGAGGCATAGAGTGGTGGAAAGTGGTTTAAAGGGGTTGAAAGTGGTGGGTTGGCCCCGGTTCAAACCAAAATGAGGGCCAAGGAGCGTTGTGCAGCGATTTCGGAGTCACTCGGAACACAGTCTTGACCCGAAGGGGAGGTTGAACATCCCGACCCGGTTTCGTGACGTGCTGCGCGAACACTACAACTCCGAGGAATTGGTCGTCACCCACTGGGAAAAATGTCTGCGCGCCTATCCTGTGGCCGAATGGGAAGCCGTGGAGGAAAAGCTGCTGGCCCGCGGGGAAAACCAGCCCGATTTCGGCCGGTTTGTCCGCTACGTCATCGCCGGGGTCAACGAGTGCCCCCTGGACAAGCAGGGGCGCATCCTCCTGCCGCCCACGCTCAGGTCCGGGATGGGGATCGAAAAGGATGTGGCGGTGGTGGGCATGCTCCGGCACTTCGAGATTTGGGACAAGAACGCCTGGGATGAAGAGACCCGGAACACCCGCCAGAACTTCGGCGACTTCAGGGAAGGGCTCGCCAACCTGGGCATTCTCTAGCCCGCAAGGCCGCATGGAGCAAGCCCGCGATGCCATCCATGTCCCGGTGTTGCGGGACGAGGTCCTCCACTGGCTGCAACCGGCACCGGCTGGCCTCTATGTGGACGGCACCCTGGGGTTGGGCGGGCATGCACAGGCGATCCTTTCGCATGCGGCGCCCACGGGCCGGCTCATCGGCTTCGAGTGGGATGAGGATGCGGCCGGGAAGGCCGCGGCGCGTTTGGCCCCGTTTGCCGAGCGCCTGCGGATCATCCGGGCCTCCTATGCCGAGTTGGTCCCGGAACTCGCCCGCCTGGAAGTGGGCGCCATCGACGGCCTGATCGCCGACCTCGGCGTTTCCTCGTTGCAGCTCGATCAGGCGGAGCGGGGCTTCAGCTTCCGGACCGAGAGCGCCTTGGACATGCGAATGGACCGCCGCCGGCCGCTGACCGCTGCCGAGCTGGTTGCCCGGCTCTCCGAGGAGCAGTTGGCCGATATTTTTTATCACTACGGCGAAGAGCGACAGGCCCGGCGGATCGCCCGCTTCCTCGTCCAGGCCCGGCAAGAGGAGCCGGTGGCGACCACCGGCCGACTGGCGGCGATCGTGGCGACGGCGGTGCCCCGAAAATATCATCCGCCCAGGGTTCATGTCGCCACCAAGGTCTTTCAGGCCCTGCGGATTGCGGTCAACGGCGAGCTCGACAACCTGACCCGGCTGCTGGCCACGGCGCCGGAGGTGCTGAAACCGGGGGCGAGGATCTGCATCATCACCTTTCATTCCCTGGAGGACCGGATGGTGAAACAGGCCTTTGTCCAGAATCCGGCGTACAGGGCGCTGACCAAACGGCCGATCGAGCCGTCGGCTGAGGAGATCGACCGCAACCCGAGGGCAAGAAGCGCCAAGCTGCGGGTTGCGGAGCGGGTGTGACCGGCTTTCTGGACTTGTTTCGGAAGGCCCGAGGAAAACCAGGAGTCGGTAGGTTAGGCTAAGCACAGCGCAGCCCAACAGGAGGCGTTGGGCTTCCTTCGTCAGCCCAACCTACACACTATCCCGGAAGGCCTCGAAAAAAACCAGGAGGATCGAAGATGACGTCGAACATAAGTGTCCGGAGATACAGACCCCGCCAGCAGGTGTTTGCCAAGGCGAAACCCCGGCGGCCCAGCCGGTTTGCTGTGCATCTGCCCCTTGAGCAGGCAAAAATGCTTGGGATCATGGTGGCGGCGGCCTTGGTGCTCGGCCTGGGGTTGACCCAGTTCTTCCACGGCCGGGTGGCGGACATGCAGGCCGGGGCCGAACAGTTGCGGGCCAGGAACACAGCCATTGCCAATGAAAATGTCCGGCTTCTGGCCGCCCGGGCGCAAGTGGCCTCGAAGACGCAAGTCGCGGCCCTGGCCAAGAACAAGTTGAAGTTATTTGAACCTGATGAAGGACAGGTGCGTCGGATGTAGCTTGGCGATGACAAAATCCCTCCGGTCCAGAAAGAATACAAGACGATGGTTTTTTCCTTTACTCTTCTTCATTATTTTGCTGACAGCAGCTGGCGCAGTTCTGTATAGAATCCATCCCTCCCTCCAGGATATCGGCAGGATACTACAGTCTGCTGTCGGCAAAATTTCCACTCGTTCAGCGGGCCCAACGCCCGCTGAATCTGTTTTAAGGGGAGCGGTGTATGACCGGAAGTGGCGGGAAATGGCGGTGTCCTACCGGTTGTTTGCCGTGCTGGCGAATCCGACCGAAATCGGCGACCGCCGCAAGGTGGCGGAGCAGTTGGCCCGGATTATCGACGAAAAACCCGAACTTGTCGAGGCGCGGTTGAAGAGTTCGCAGGACTCCCTGGTCCTGGCCGAAGATGTCGACGAGAAGCAGGCCGAGCAGATCAACGGGCTGCAACTCAGGGGCGTGTCGTGCAAGGCCGAGGAGGTCCGGTTTTATCCCGGCCACGCCACCGCCTCGCATGTGCTGGGTTTCATGGGCGACGGCGTCGGGCTCGCCGGGGTGGAAGGGAAATACGATACCGTGTTGCAGGGGGGCGGCTTCCGCAAACCCAATATCCCGGACATCGATTTTCAGGGGCAGGAGAGTTTGGGCGATAGCGGGGCCGACCTGATGCTCACCCTGGATCTCGAGTTGCAAAAGCAGTTGGAAAACCGGTTTCGCAGCTATCTTGCCGCCCAGGGGGCGGAAAAGGGCATGGGGTTGGTGATCGAGCCGGGCAGTGGCCGGATTCTGGCCCTGGTGAACCAACCGTCCTTCAATCCCAACTATTTCTGGAAGGCCAAGGAAAGCAACCGGGTCAACCGGATGTACAACCATGTCCTCAACAAGGAGTTGATCCGACCGGTCCTGGTCAGGGCCGCCGCCATCGAGCGGGAAGGACTGGATGGTCCGGCCTTGCTGCCGCCCACGGTGGCGGCCCCGAATTACGGTTTCGCCGCCGAAAAACTCGATGCCTTCGAGCAGCAAATCCAGTTGTACGGGTCGGTATTCGGCAATTGGGAATCGGGTCCGGGCGCTCCGGAACAGGCCGGCGCCGAACCGGTGGTCACCGGGGTTCAGGTGGGGGTGACCCTGGCGAGTCTGGTCAACGGCGGCTGGCGGATCACCCCCTATGTGGTCGATTCGCTCTATGACCACAAGACGGCCAAGCGCTATGTCCGCAACAACGAGGCCACGGAAAAGATCCACGTGCTCGATCCGGCCCTGGGCGTGAAGATCCGACGCGACCTGTTCACCAAATGGCTGCTGGAGCAGGAAAACCTGGTGGCGTTCACCGCCGATCAAGCCCAGATGCGCAAGGAGAAGCAGTTTTCCCGGTTTTCGATGCAGGAGCTGTTCGTCGGCTTCGCGCCGGCCAAGCAGCCGAAATTTCTGTTGCTGATGTCGGTTGAGCAGGACCATCTCTACCCCCGGCTCAGCGACAAGGGGAGCGGCCAGGTGGCCTTGGAGGCCATGGGCAAGGAGTTGCTGGCAAGTTTCGTGAAAAGCCAGACCCCGGACGTGGTGGCGGAAACACCGCCGGAGCGGAGCAAGGAGAACCTGCGGCAATTTTTCATCGGCAAGCGGTTGACCTTCCGGGAAACACCGGGCAAGCGCAGCGAGCCGGTCCCGGTCATGCCGCAGATGCGGGGCATGAGTCTGCGCAAGGGTTTGCAGCAGATCGACAAGTACAAACTGAAGGTGCGGATCAACGGCAGCGGCCGGATCGTGGCCCAGTATCCGCTGCCGGGGCAACCGCTGCTCGGGGTCGACGAATGTATTCTCACTCTGGAATCCAAATGATCGGGGCAAGGCGATGATCACCCTGGCACAACTCCTCCAGGCCCTTCCTTCCCTGGACGCGAGCAGGCTGCCCGCGGCCGTCCTGGCCAAGGAAGTCGCATCGGTCACCGCCGATTCCCGGCAGGTGCTGACCGGCAGCCTTTTTGTCGCCGTGCCCGGGGCGAAAACCGATGGCCGCCGCTTCATCCCCGAGGCTATCGCCAAGGGGTGCCTGGCGGTGGTGGTCGAGGGCGAGGCCAAGGGGGACAATTGTCCGGTGCCGGTGCTCGGCGTCCCCGACTGCCATGCGGCGATCGGCGAGCTGGCCGCGGCCTGGCACGGCTATCCGGCCGAGGCGATGCGCCTGATCGGCATCACCGGCACCAACGGTAAGACCACGTGCAGTTGGCTGATCGAGGGGATGTTGGCGGGCGCGGGCTATCGTCCCGGCGTGATCGGGACGGTCAATTACCGCTACTACGACGGCAAGGACATCCACATCCTCCAGGAGGCGCCGCTGACCACCCCCGATCCGGTGACCCTGCAGGAGCTGTTGAGCACCATGCGTGACGCGGGCGTCACCCACGTGATCATGGAGGTCTCGTCGCATGCCCTGGATCAACGGCGGCTGGGCCGCACCGGTTTCGACGTGGCCCTGTTCACCAACTTGAGCCGGGATCACCTCGACTACCATGCCACCCTGGACGACTATTTCGCCGCCAAGGAGCGGTTGTTCCGACACCATCTCAAACCGGACTCCACCGCGGTGGTGGTGGTGGGGCCACAGGCCGAAGGGATCGACTGGGGCGAGCGGATCTGCCGGGCCATCGCCGGCGGCGCCCCGCTTCGCTGCGGTCTTTCGGCACAATGCGAGGTGCGCGCCGTCGAGGTGGTGCAGGGCGTGGAAGGTTTCCAGTGCCAGCTCGATCTCAAGGGAGAACGGTCTACCTTCGCCTCGCCGCTGACCGGGGGATACAATGTCCTCAATGTGCTGGCCGCTGCCGGGGTCGGGCTGGCCTTGGGGTTGCCGCGGGAGCGGATCCGCGAAGGACTGGCCAAGGTGGGGCGCGTTCCCGGCCGGCTGGAACGGGTGCGGCTGCCGGGCAAGGCGATCCCCTCGGGACCGGCGGTCTTCGTCGATTACGCCCATACCCCCGATGCCCTGGACAATGTGCTGGCCACCTTGCACGGGCTGGCCACCGGCCGCCTGATCTGCGTGTTCGGCTGCGGCGGCGACCGCGATCGCGGCAAGCGGCCGCAGATGGGCGCCATTGCCGCCCGCTGGGCGGAGGTGGTGCTCGTTACTTCCGACAATCCGCGCACCGAGCAGGCGGAGGCCATCCTTGACGAGATCGTCCCCGGAATCGCGGCCAGCGGCAAGGTGTTGCGGCCGGTGGCGGAGCTGTTCGGCGGTCCCCGGCCCCTGGACGGCTACGCGGTGATCGGCGACCGGCGCGAGGCCATCGCTTGCGCCTGCAGCCTGGCCGCGCCCGGCGACATGGTGCTCATCGCCGGCAAGGGCCACGAAAACTACCAGATTCTGGGCACAATCAAACATTTTTTCGACGACGGCCAGGAGGCGGTCAACGGCCTGTTGCACTGGAACGAGCGCCATCTGCTGGCCGCCACGGGCGGCCGGGTAATGGCCGGCAGCCAGCGCGTCGTGTGGCGGCAGGTTTCCACCGATACCCGCACCCTGAACATCGGCGACATCTTCGTGGCCCTTGTCGGCGAGACCTTCGACGGCCATCGCTACATCGAGACCGCCGTGGAGCGCGGCGCCGCGGCGGTGATCGCCCAGCGGATGCCCGACACTTTTCGCGAAGGGGTGGTCTACATCCAGGTCGACGACAGCCTCCGCGCCCTCGGCGCCCTGGCCGCCTACCGCCGCCGGTTGCTCGGCAGCGCGGTCAAGGTGGCGGCCGTCACCGGCAGTTCGGGCAAGACCACGGTCAAGGAGATGGTGGCCGCCATCTTTGCCGAAGCCCTCACGGACACCCGCACCGGCATCGACCCGCTGCTGAAGACCAGGGGCAATTTCAACAACCTGGTCGGCCTGCCCCTTTCCCTGTTGCCCCTTGAAGCCGGCCATCGGTTGGCGATCGTCGAGATGGGGATGAACGTGCCCGGCGAGATTGCCCGCCTGGTGGCCATCGCCGATCCCGATGTCGGCTGCATCAACAATGTCCATCCCGCCCATTTGCAGGGCTTGGGCAGCGTGGCCGGGGTGGCGGCGGCCAAGGGCGAACTCTTTGCCGGCATGCGGCCCGACGCCATCCGGGTGGTCAACTGCGACGATCCCCATGTCCGGGCCCAGGTCAAGCAATCCGGCGGCGCCTGGCTCGGTTTCGCGGTTACTCCGGCGGGTCGGAAACACAACCCCCTGATCCGGGTCACCCGCCAGGAAAATCTCGGCGAGCGGGGCATGCGGTTTACCCTCCATATCGGCCCCTGGCAGCGGCGACTCACCGTGCCGGTCTACGGCGGCCACAACGTGAGCAACTGCGCCGCCGCCGCCGCCATCGCCCATGCGGCGGACATCGGCTCGGAGGTCATCGTCCGGGGCCTTTCGCGCTATGCGCCCGCGGTGGACAAGCGGCTGGCGATCAGCGAACTCCCCGGCGGGCTCAAGGTGGTCAACGACGCCTACAACGCCAACCCCGCCTCCATGGCTGCCGGCTTGCGCACCGTGGCCGCTTTTGGGACCAACAGCCGCCACGTCGCCGCCCTGGGCGACATGCTGGAGCTGGGCGAGGCCTCGGCGGATCTCCATGCCGCCATCGGCGCCCTGGCGGCCAGTCTTGGCTACGATCGCCTCCTGGTCACCGGGGCCCAGGCCCCACATGTGACACGGGCCGCGCTCGCGGGCGGCATGCGGCCGGAGACCGTGGCCATTGCTGCCGACCCGCTGGCCATGGCCGACGAGATCTGCCGACTGCTGGCCGACGGCAGCCTGGGCCGGGGCGACTGGCTCCTGATCAAGGGATCGCGCGGCATGCGCATGGAACGGCTCCTCGACGAGTTGGAAAAACGTTTGCAAACAGTTCGGTAATCACCACGGCACACCACCATGTTCTATAATCTACTCTACCCCTTTCATACCGAGTTGAGCTGGCTCAACGTCTTTCGGTACATCACCTTCCGCTCCATCGGCAGCGCGGTGACCGCCTTCCTGATTCTGGTGATCGTCGGTCCCCGGTTCATCGCCTGGTTGCAGCGCAGACAGATCGGTCAGGTGATCCGGGACGACGGCCCGGAGACCCACTTTTCCAAGAAAGGGGTGCCGACCATGGGCGGGATGCTGATCCTCTTTGCCATGACCGTCTCGGCGCTGCTGTGGACCGACCTGAAGAGCAGCCTGGTGTGGCTGCTGATCGGCATCAGCCTCTTTTTCGGCGGGATCGGTTCGGCCGATGACATCAAGAAGATCCGCAAGGGCAACTCCCGGGGCTTGAGCGCCCGGGAAAAACTGGTGCTCCAGGTGCTCGGCGCCACGGTGGTCGGGGTGTTTTTGCTCTTCACCAAGGGCCATGACGGCATCCTCAGCTTTCCGTTCTTCAAATCCTTTCATCCCGATCTGGGTTGGTGGTATCTGCCCTTTGCGGTGCTGGTGATCGTCGGCGCCTCCAACGCGGTCAATCTCACCGACGGCCTCGACGGGTTGGCGTGCGGGCCCATCGTGATCACCGCCTCGACCTACCTCATCTTCTCCTATGTCGCCGGTAACGCGGTGGTGGCCAGTTATCTCCAGATCCCCTTCGTGCCCGGCGCCGGCGAGGTTACCATCTTCTGCGGCGCCATTGTCGGCGCCTGCCTGGGCTTTCTCTGGTTCAACTGCTACCCGGCGGAGATCTTCATGGGCGATGTCGGCTCCCTGTCCCTGGGCGGCACCCTGGGCGTGGTCTCGATCATCACCAAGCAGGAGTTCCTGCTGGTGATCGTGGGCGGCATTTTCGTCATGGAGGCGATTTCGGTCATCCTCCAGGTGGGTTATTTCAAGATGAGCGGCGGCAAGCGGATCTTTCTCATGGCCCCCTTTCATCACCATTTCGAGAAAAAGGGCTGGCTGGAACCCAAGGTGGTGGTCCGTTTCTGGATCGTCTCCATCATCCTGGGGCTGATGGCCCTGGCAACCCTCAAGCTGAGATAAACCATGCAGGTGCGAAGCGGCATGCAGGCAGTGGTGATCGGGCTGGGGGCAGCGGGGCGCTCCACGGTGCGCTATCTGCTGGATCGGGGCGTGCGGGTGCGGGTCTCCGACCGGCGGCCCCACGAGGCCATCGAGCCCGAGACCCTGGATTGGCTTCGTCGGGCGGGGGTGGAGCTGGAAACCGGCGGCCATACCGTCCCCTTTCTCGCCGGCGCCGACCTGGTCGTCCCCGGTCCCGGGGTGCCGCTCGACCTGGAGGTGCTCCGGGCGGCCCGTGCCCAGGGGCTGCCGATTCTGGGCGAGCTGGCCCTGGCTGCCGGGCAGTTTCCGGTGCCGGTGATCGCGGTGACCGGCTCCAACGGCAAGACCACGGTCACCAGCCTGATCGGCTATCTGCTGCGGGCCGCGGGCAGCAACCCCTTTGTCGGCGGTAACATCGGCACGCCCCTTCTGGACTATTTCGCCGATCCGGGCCAGTACGATGCGGTGGTGCTGGAACTCTCCAGCTTCCAGCTCGATCTGGCCGGTTCGTTTCGGGCCGATATCGGCCTGCTGCTCAACATCTCGCCGGATCATCTCGACCGGCACGGATCCCTGGCCGCCTACACCGGCGCCAAGATGAAGCTGTTCGGGTCCCAGGGGGTGGGCGATGTCGCCATCCTCGGCGCCGACGACCCGGTGGCCGCCGCCACCCCCCTGAATGCAGGCGTCCGCCGGTGCACCTTCGGCCGGGCGTCCGGGTGCGAGGCCCGGATCGTCGACGGGCATGTACTCCTTACGCTTGCGCAAGGCGGCGTAGTGCGGCAGGAAGATTATGATCTCGGTCCCACCAGGCTCCATTCCTCGGTCAACCAGTTGAACGGGGCCGCAGCGGTGCTCGCGGTGGCGCTCCACGGCTGCGCTGCCGAGGCCATCGGCCGCGGCCTCGAAAGTTTCGCGCCGCCGCCCCACCGCATGGCCGAGGTGGCGACCATTGACGGCGTCCGGTTCATCAACGATTCCAAGGCCACCAATATCGGCGCCCTGGAGGCGGCCCTGGGCGGCTGCGAGGCCCCGGTGGTCCTCATCGCCGGCGGTCGCGACAAGGGCAGCGACTATTCCCTGCTCCGGGAGGTGGTGGGGCGCAAGGTCAAGCACCTGGTGCTGGTGGGCGAGGCGGCCGGGTTGATGCAGGCCGCTCTTGGTCCGGTGGTGTCGACGGAGCTGGCCGCCACCATGGCGGAGGCGGTGCAAAAGGCCATGCAGGCGGCGGTCAGCGGCGATCTGGTGCTGCTGGCGCCGGGCTGTGCCAGTTTCGACATGTTTTCCGGCTACGCAGAGCGGGGCCGGGTCTTTGCCGAGCAGGTGCTCAGGCTGCGCCGGGGACGGCAGGGCTAAGGGGGATCGGCCATGATGCGTATATGTTGCGTCTGTCAGCGGGTCGAACGGCATGGGGTGTGGGAATCCGTTGGTTTCCTGTCCGGGGATGAACCGGTGACCCACGGCTATTGTCCCGACTGTTTTGTCGAGGTCCTGGCCGAAATCGAAGAACTTGCCGGGGCCATGGCGGTCAGGACCCTGACCGCTCCGGACTGGCCAACCATGCGGGGGCAGTGGGGCTGATGCGGTTGATCGTGGCCGGCGGCGGCACCGGCGGACATCTCTTTCCCGGCATTGCCGTGGCCACGGCGGTGCGGGAGCGGATTGCCGACAGCCGGGTGCTGTTTATCGGCACTTCCCGCCTTCTGGACCAACAGGCCCTGGCCGGGCTGGGTTTCGAGCTGGCGGCCCTGGAATGCGGCGGAGTCAAGGGGCTCGGCCTCGGGGGGCGGCTGAAGAGCCTGCTCTTGATGCCGGGCGCAATCGCGGCGGCCCTGCGGCTCCTGCGACGGTTCCGGCCCGACCTGGTGTTCGGGGTCGGCGGCTATGTCACCGGGCCGGTGCTGCTGGCGGCCAAGCTCCTGGGCGTCCCCATCGTCATCCACGAGCAGAATTCGGTGCCGGGCATGGCCAACCGGCTGGCCGGCAAGTTGGCGGACCGGGTCCTGATTTCCCTGCCCTGCACGCCACCCTTTCCGGCAAATAAGACCATCCGGACCGGCAATCCCCTGCGGCGGGAGATCCTGGCCGCCGCCGGCCGGGAAAAACAGCCGGCCGATGTCCCGACCCTGCTGGTTCTCGGCGGCAGCCAGGGGGCGCACCGGGTCAATGTCCTGATGATGGAGGCGGTGGAACGATTGCAGGCGCAGGGGACACTGTTTGGGCTGATCCATCAGACCGGCGCCGCCGACCGGGAGCAGGTGGCCAACTGCTATGCCCAACTCGGAATCAAGGCCGAGGTCGAACCCTTTATCCGCGACATGGCCGGGGTCTACGGTCGGGCCGATCTGGCGGTGTCCCGGGCCGGCGCCACCACCTGCGCCGAACTGGCGGCCATGGGGCTGCCGGCCCTGTTGATCCCCTATCCGTACGCGGCCGACGATCATCAGGTAACGAATGGAAAGTATTACGAAAATGGAAATGGTTGCCGGGTGTTGCCCGAATCCGGACTGACCGGAGAAATTCTTGCCCGAACCATCAGCGAGCACTTGCAGAACCGGGAAGAGTTACATACAATGGCGGCCAATATGCAGGCCATGGCCATGCCGGATGCCACCGACCGGATCGTGGACGAATGTATCCGGCTTGCTGCCCGGAAAAAACCGCGATGATGCCCCTCTCTTAATCGACAACGACGCCCTCATGTACAGAAAAACCAAACACATCCACTTCGTCGGCATCGGTGGCATCGGTATGTCGGGCATCGCCGAGTTGCTCTTGAGCCTGGGGTACCGGGTGAGCGGTTCCGATCTGCGCGCCACCGACATTACCCGGCGGCTGGCGCAACTGGGCGGGGTGGTGCACGAGGGCCATGAGGCGGCCTGGGTGGCCGGAGCGGACGTGGTCGTCACCTCCACCGCCATTCCCGCCGACAATCCCGAGGTGGTGGCCGCCAAGGAGGCCCATGTGCCGGTGGTGCAGCGGGCGGAGATGCTGGCCGAGCTGATGCGGCTGAAGAAATACGGCATTGCCGTGGCCGGCAGTCACGGCAAGACCTCGACCACCTCGATGGTGGCCGCCATCCTGGCCGAGGCCGGACTCGATCCCACGGTGGTGGTCGGCGGCAAGGTCCATGGCCTGGGCAGCAACGCCAGGCTGGGCGAGGGCGAGTTCCTGGTCGCCGAGGCCGACGAGAGCGACGGCTCCTTTCTCAAGCTGTCGCCGGTGATCGAGGTGGTGACCAACATCGACCTCGAACATCTCGACTATTATCGGGACATCGAGCACATCAAGGAGATCTTCCTCGAATTCATCGATCGATTGCCCTTTTACGGGGTGGCGGTGGTCTGCATCGACAACGACCATGTCGCCGAGATCCTGCCCCGCATCCAGAAACGCATTTTCACCTACGGCCTGACCGAACAGGCCGACCTGCAGGCCATCAAGATCACTTCCGGCAACGGCACCTCCCAGTTCACGGTGCGCGGCCGCGAAGGCGAGCTGGGCACCGTCCGGCTCAATCGGCCGGGGCGCCACCTGATCTACAACAGCCTGGCCGCGATCAGCGTCGGTCTGGAGCTGGAGATCGATTTCGTGGTGATCGCCCGGGCCCTGGAAAAATTCCAGGGGGTACAGCGCCGACTCCAGGTCAAGGGCGAGGTTGGTGGGGTGCTGGTGGTGGACGATTACGGCCATCATCCCACCGAGATCCGGGCCACCCTGGACGCGGTGCGCGAGGGCTGGCCGGAGCGGCGAGTGGTGGTGGCTTTTCAGCCGCACCGCTACACCCGAACCCAAGGGCTGTTCGCCGATTTCGTCACCGCCTTCCGCCGCGCCGACGTCCTGGTGTTGACCGACATCTATGCGGCCAGCGAGCAGCCCATCGAGGGGGTCAGCTCCGAGCGGTTGCAGGAGGCGATCAAACAGCATGGCCAGCGCCACACCCATTTCGTTCCCCGATTGGTGCAGCAGCCAGAAACCATGCTGGCGCTGGTGCAGCCGGGGGATCTGGTGCTGACCCTGGGTGCCGGCAACATTGTCCGGGCCGGCGAGCAGTTGCTCGACCTGCTCAAAAAGGTCGCGGGCTGAGGTTGGGGAGCATGGCGATGCCAAACAAGGACCGGCAAGCGACCATGGACAACCGCCAACGGGGCGAACTCGCGGCTCTCTGCCGTTCCGTCCGCTGGGACGTCGACATGGCCGCCTATTCGACCTTCCGCACCGGCGGCACGGTCGAGGCGATGGTGGAAGCCGGCTCCACCGAGCAACTGGCGCTGCTGCTGCGATGGCTGCACCGGGAACACATTCCGTGGCATGTGGTTGGCGGCGGTTCCAATATCCTGGTGACCAGTCGCTACCATCAGGGGGTGTTCATCCGGCTGCGCGGTGCGGTGGAGGAGAGTGCGATGGAATCGGTCGGCGCCGACCGCCGGGTCCATGTCCATGCCGGGTGCAGCCTGGCGGCGCTGCTTGGCTGGTGTGTCCGCAACGATCTCGGCGGCCTGGGGTTCCTGGCCGGTATCCCCGGCAGTGTCGGCGGCGCCATCCGGATGAATGCCGGCGCCTTCGGCCATGCCATCGGCGAGGTGCTGGTCGCGATCCATTGCCTGAACGAACGGGGCGAGACCGTGACCGTGGCCAGGGAGGAGGCGGTGTTTGCCTATCGCGCCACCCGCCTGCCCGGTGAGCCCGAGGTCCGGCTGCTGATCACCGGCGGCGTGTTGGGCTTGCAGCCCGCGGATGGGCGCGAGGTGGCGGCGCAATGCCGGGAGATCGTCGAACAGCGTCGGCGCAAACAACCCCAGGGGGTCGGCTCCGCCGGCTCCTTCTTCAAGAATCCGGAAGGGGACTTTGCCGGCCGCCTCATCGAACAGGCGGGATTGAAGGGGCTGACCCGCGGCAAGGCGATGGTGTCGCCCCAGCATGCCAATTTCATCGTCAACACCGGCGGCGCCGTGCCCGAGGATATCCTCGACCTGATGGACGAGGTTCGGCGCAAGGTCTTGCAACATTCAGGCGTCCTGCTTGAGCCTGAGGTCCATATCTACTAGGCAGCGGAAGTGAGGGCAAATGGCGATCTATACCCCCCGGCAGGCATCGTCCCGTTCCCGGAAAGGGGGGAGTAAGCCCAAAAAACCGGGGCTGTTCGCCAAGCTGTTGGGGCGGAAAAACACCGCACCGAAACCGGCCCGGCCCCAGATCATGGTGACCGGGGCCCAACGGGTGTGGAAGTGGAAACGGCTGCTCAAAAACGGGCTCCTGGTCGGCGTGCTGCTCGCCATCGCGGGCGCGGGATTTTGGGGTGCGACGCAGTTGCTGTTCCGGTCGACCATCTTTCGTCTGACCGATGTCAAGGTCACCGGAACCCAGGTCACCACCCCGCGGCAGATCCTCGATCTGGCCGGGTTGCAGCAGGGCGGCAGTCTGCTGCGGTTCAACGCCAAGGCGGCGGCGGCCCGGATCGAGACCAACCCCTGGGTGGAACGGGCGGAGATCAAGACCAACTGGCCCTCGGCGGTGGAAATCACGGTCAGCGAGTTCCAGCCCTTTGCCCTGGTGAACCTGGAAGAGGCCAAGGAACGACGCCTGCGCTACCTCAACCGGTCCGGTCGCCTCTTTGCCGAGGCCGGACAGGGGCAGGATCTGGATTTTCCGGTGATCACCGGGGTCCGGGCGGACAAGGATGTGGAGGCCGGCCGCCTGGTCAAGGGTAGCCTGGCCGAGGCGGCCTGCGGCTTGCTGGCGCTGGCGGCCAAGGGCAACGCCATTCTGCCCATCCAGGCGGTTTCCGAGGTCCATGTCGATCAGCAACTGGGGATCGTGCTCTATCTGGTGGACCGGCCCTTCCCCGTCTACTTCGGCACCGATCGGCTGCCGATGAAATACTCGCGGCTGATCAAGGTTCTTGAGCAGTTGTATACGAGAAAACAGGTGGATGCGGTTAAAGAAATTCGAATGGATTATTTAGATGATAAAGTCTTGGTTACCGGAGTCCAAATCGATGGATGAGGAGATGGAAGAGCAGGATGTGCGGGAGCCCGGTGAGCTGGTCGCCGGCCTGGACATAGGCACGACCAAGGTCTGCGCCATGATCGGCGAGATCTTCGACGACCGGCTGGAGATCATCGGCGTGGGCACCGCCGCCTCTTCGGGGATGAAGAAAGGGGTGGTGGTCAACATCGAGTCCACGGTCAAGTCGATCCGCCAGGCGGTGGAGGCCGCCTCGGACATGGCCGGCTGCGACATCGAGTCGGTCTATGTCGGCATCGCCGGCAACCACATCAAGGGGTTCAACTCGCCGGGCATCATCGCCATCAATAACCAGGAGATCAAGGAAAAGGACATCGAGGCCGTGATCCAGGCGGCCCAGACGGTCAAGATATCCGATAACCAGCAGATCATCCACGTCCTGCCGCAGGAATACATGGTGGACGACCACACCGGCATCCAGAATCCGCTGGGCATGACCGGGGTGCGGCTGGTGACCAACGTCCACATCGTCACCGCCGACGTCACCGCCCTGCACAATGTGGTCACCAGTTGCAATCGGGCCAACCTCAACGTGGCCGAGATCGTGCTCGAGTCGGTGGCCTCGTCGCTGACCGTGCTCGGCAAGGACGAGATGGAGCTGGGCGTGGCCCTGATCGACATCGGCGGCGGCACCACCGACCTGGCCATCTTCTGCAACGGCACCATCAAGCATACCTGGGAGCTGGCCCTGGGCGGCAACAATCTCACCAGCGACCTGTCCGTGGGGTTGCGCACGCCGCTCCAGGAGGCCGAGGAGCTCAAATATCTCTACGGCGGCGCCCTGTCCTCGATGATCAAGGAAAACCACATCATCGAGGTGCCCACGGTGGGCGACCGCAAGCCGCGCAAGGTGTCGCAGCGGATCATGGTGGAGATCCTCGAGGCCCGGATGGAGGAGATCCTGCAGATGGTCAACAAGAACATCTGCACCTCCGGGTACCGTAACCGGATCAACGCCGGCATCGTCATCACCGGCGGTACCGCGCTGTTGGCCAATATCGTCGAGATGGCGGAACAGATCTTCGACCTGCCGGTGCGCATCGGGTATCCCCAGGGGGTGACGGGACGGATCGAGGATATCCGCTCCCCCCGGTGCACCACCGGGGTCGGGTTGGTGTTGTATGGCAGCAAGGCCAAGACCTATGTGCCCAAGGAAAGCGGCGGCATGGTCAACAGGCTGAAAAAGTGGGTTAAAAATATCGTCTGAACGAACAGATTTTTCCCTTTGGCATCACCGGGTTCGGTGGTATATTTAGGGGAAATTTATCGGAAATTTTTCTTGGGAGAGAATCATGCCTTTCAGGATGGCCGAAGAGGAAACTGTAGCGGTAATCAAGGTGATCGGGGTCGGTGGGGGTGGCGGCAACGCCATCAACACCATGGTCGAAAGCCGCTTGGCAGGGGTGCAGTTCATCGCCGCCAACACGGACATGCAGGCCCTGGAAAAATCCCGTGCCGACATCCGGCTGCAGTTGGGACCGGGGATCACCAAGGGCATGGGCGCGGGCGCCGATCCGGAGATGGGTCGCGAGGCGGCCCAGGAGAGCTACGAAGATTTGCAGGCCGTGCTCAAGGGCGCGGACATGGTCTTTGTCACCGCCGGTCTGGGTGGCGGCACCGGCACCGGGGCGGCGCCGGTGATCGCCAAGCTGAGCAAGGAGGCCGGCGCCCTGACGGTGTCCGTTGTCACCAAGCCGTTCTACTTCGAGGCGAAAAAGCGGATGCGCAACGCCGAGTCGGGTTGGGAGAAGCTGAAGGAGTTTTCCGACACCATCATCACCGTGCCCAACGACCGGCTCCTGAGCCTGATGAACAAGAACTCCACCCTGGTGGACATGATGCAGATGGTCGACAACGTCCTGTTGCAGGCGGTCAAGGGCATCACCGACCTGATCAATCTGCCGGGGCATATCAACGTCGACTTCGCCGACCTCAAGACGGTCATGAAGGAAGTGGGGCCGGCGATCATGGGCACCGGCTCGGCGGTGGGCGACAACCGGGCCACCGAGGCGGCCAAGCGTGCCATCGACAACCAGTTGCTCGAAGATGTGGGCATCGACGGCGCCCGCGGCATCCTGATCAACATCTCGGCGGCCAGGGAAACCCTGACCATGAACGAGTTCATGGAAGCCTCGGCCCTGATTCAGGAGAAGGCCCACGACGACGCCAACGTCATCATCGGTGCCCTGTTCGACGAGTCGCTGGGCGAGGAGCTGCGGGTCACGGTCATCGCCACCGGCATCTCCAGCATCGAGGAGCCGGAGGTCGCCCAGCTCGAGGTCAAGCGGCCGCGCCAGACACAAGCTTCGGCCTCGACCGGTCGATCGCGGATGCCGCGCCTCTTCGATGAAGAGGCCATCCTCTCGGAGACCACCCCGGTCAGCATCGCCAAACCCAATCTGCTGCCCAAGGGGTTGCCGCGCATGCCCAAACCGATCTTCGACGATCACGAAATCAACAACGAGTACGACGAACCGGCCTATCTTCGCAAAAAGGCCAACTGAAGGCGGAGGGCCGGTGACGGACAACAAACCGGCAACCAGGTGGTTTTGGACGGGGGAATATCCGCGGGATATTCCCCCGTCGTGTCTTTGCCGCCCGGGAACTCTCGCCAGCGGCTGGCCGCCGTCTCGCTGACCGGGCCCCTTTTTTCTCAACCTTAGGCCACCGCTGTGTCTTCCTTCCTTGCCGCCGAAATCGGGACTGTCCGCAAAAAATGGACGGGCCGGATTCCCGTGGCCCTGCTCTATCCGAACACCTACCCGGTCGCGGTCTCCAACCTCGGTTTTCAACTGGTCTACGACCTACTCAACCGGGAGGAGGACGTGGTCTGCGAGCGGTTCGTCTATCCCGAGGACGGCCGGCCCCTGCGTTCGCTGGAATCCTCCCGGCCGCTCAGCGATTTTCCCCTGGTTTTCGGCTCGATCAGCTTTGAGCACGATTATCCCCGTCTGGCCGCCATGCTGGCCGCGGGCACTATCCCGCCCCTGGCGGCCGAGCGGGCACAAACCGTGGGCCCCGGTCATCCCCTGGTGGTGTTGGGCGGGGTCGGGGTGTTTCTCAATCCCGAACCCCTGGCGCTCTTTGCCGACTTGATGGTGATCGGCGAGGCCGAGGGAGTCCTGGGGCCGCTCATGCGCGCCCTGGCCGACTATGGCCGCGTGCCCCGCGATCGTCTGCTGCTTCGAATCGGCGCCTCCCTGCCCGGTTGTTATGTGCCGGCGTTTTACCGGTTTTCCTTTGCCGACCATGGTGCGGTCCGGGAGATCGCGGCGCCTCCGGAACTTCCGGCCCGGGTGGTCAAGGTCGTGGCCCCGGAGATGGAGACGGCGGCCCACTCGATCCTGCTGTCGCCCGAGGCCGAGCTGGGCATGTACATGGTGGAGCTGGGCCGGGGATGCAGTCGGGGCTGCCGCTTCTGCGCCGCCGGCTTCATCTACCGCCCACCCCGCCTGTGGAGCGCCGACGCCGTTCTGGCGGGCCTGGCCCAGCGCCCGGAACGGATCGACCGCATCGGCCTTTTGGGCATGGAGATGGCCGGCAGCGAGACCGTCGACCGGATTGCCGGCTACCTCCGGGAGCACGGCTGCGCCCTCTCGTTTTCGTCCCTGCGGGCGGACCGGATCACCGACCAGACCCTGGCCCTGCTCGCCGCCTCGAACCTGAAGAGCGTGGCCATCGCCGCCGACGGCGCCTCCGAGCGGCTGCGCACCCTGATCAACAAGGGGTTGCGCGAAGACGACCTGGTCGCCGCTGCCGAGCGGCTGGTCACGGCCGGCATCTTCCACCTCAAACTCTACGTGATGATCGGCCTGCCCACCGAGACCGACGAGGATCTCGACGAGCTGATCCGGTTGGTCGACCGGTTGCAGGCCACCATCCTGCCGGTGGGTCGGGCTCGGGGGCGGGTGTCGGAGCTGACCCTGTCGATCAACTGTTTCGTGCCCAAGCCGTGGACGCCCTTTCAATATGCCGCCTTCGGTGGCCTGGCGGCGACGGCGGCGGCCGGGACGGGCACCGCGCAGGCCCTGCTGGCGCTGAAGGAGAAAATCAGGTATCTTCGCCGGATGCTGACCCCCAAAGCCAATCTCCGCCTGAAATTCGACCATCCCGACCAGGCCCTGCAACAGGCGGTCTATGCCCGGGCGGACCGAAGGATCGGCCCGGCCCTGCTCGCCATCGGCGGCGGCCTGGGATTCAAGCAGGCCTGCAAGCGCTACCGCATCGACCCCTGGCAGTTTGCGATCCGACCCCGGGACCGGGAAGAGCGGATGTGCTGGGAGGTGGTCGATCACGGCATCCGGCCCGGTTACCTCTGGGAAGAGTATCAGCGGGCCCTGCACGGCCGCCCGACCCCCCCTTGCGAACCGGCGATCTGTCGGCGCTGCGGAGTGTGTCATGCAGGTGCGTAGACGGACGCCCGCGTCCAAAGCCAAGCGCTTCCGCTTGCCGAAACTGCCGAAACTGCCGCTCTGGCCGAAATGGCCGCAGCGGTTCGGATTGGCGGCGATCCGGCTGAAAACTCCTGATTTCTCACGGCTTTGGCGGCGAATTCGCTACCGGGGCCGCAGCAGCGCCCTGCTGCCCTTCGAGCTGGTCAAATACTTTTCCTTCACCTCGCTGCTGCTGATCCTGATCGCCTCCTTCCTCCTTTCCTGGATGATCGCCGCCAATGCCAAGACCGTGTTGCTCCAGCGCAGCGAGGCCTATTCCCGGCTGTTTGCCGACCATGTCAACCGCCAGGTCTTCCTCCAGTTCGTGCTGCCCACCGTGGTCCGCTACGGCAAGATCGCGCTGTCCGAGAAGGAGCAGTTCGAGCGCCTCGACCAGATCGTCAACAACATCACCCGCGGCATGCGCATCGACTCGGTTACCATCTATGAGCCGACCCAGAACCGAATCGCCTATTCCACCATCACCGAGCAGATGGGCAAACGCGACATGGGCGGCCTCGAATACCAGAAGGCGGCCAAGGGCGAAAGCAACTCGGTGCTGATCAGCGGCGGCAGCCTGCTGAGCCTGCTGCCCGGCACCGCCGCGGTCTTCTGCACCCTGAAGACCTATGTGCCCTTTCGCCAGGAAAACAAGCTGGGAGAGCGCACCGGCGAGATCATGGGGGTGATCGAGGTGGTGCAGGACCTCTCCGAGGACCTGGAGGCCATCATCCTGCTCCAGGGGCGGGTGATCGTCCTGTCGCTGGTCATCATGTCCATCCTCCTGACCATTCTCAGCCTGATCGTGGTCCGGGCCAACCGGATCATGGCCGAGCGGGCCGAGGAGCGGCTGCGGTTGGAGGAGCAGTTGGGCGAGGCCCAGCGCCTCGCCTCCCTGGGCAAGATGGTGGCGGCGGTTTCCCATGAAATCAAGAATCCGCTGGGCATTGTCCGGTCGACCGCCGAAATCCTCGGCACTCGGATCAGCAAGGTGGCGCCGGGCAACGAGCGGCTGGCCCATATTATAGTCGAGGAGACCTCGCGGCTGGACAACATCGTCCGTGAATTTCTCGATTTCGCCCGGCCCCGGGATCTGCGCCGGGCCGCCGGTTCGCTCAACGCCGTGGTGGAACGGCTGCTCCACTTCATGGAGCCGGAGTTCCAGCAGAAGGCGGTGCGGGTGCAGACCCTGCTCGCTTCGGATCTGCCCGAGATCCTGTTCGATTCCGAGCAGATCTATCAGGTGGTCTTCAATATCGTCTTCAATGCGGTACAGGCCATGCCCGAGGGGGGCGACCTGTCCCTGAAAACCGCGACCCTCCCGGAAGAGGAGGCGGTGCTGCTCGAGGTGACCGACTCCGGCGCCGGCATCGCTCCGGACAAGCTCGAACAGATCTTCACCCCCTTCTACACCGACAAGAACCGGGGCACCGGCCTGGGCCTGACCATCGCCAAGAGCATCGTCGACAAGCATCGGGGGAACATCACTGTCAGCAGTCGGCCGGGCGAGGGCAGCACCTTCCGCATCACCTTGCCGACAGGTGCCTAGGATCGGCTGTTGCGGGCGGACAATGAACAGCAGGAAACACTCCGGACCCAGTACCGGCACCACGACCATGCCACCGGGGCGATGACCCTCACCCGGACGCAAGCATGACGACCGGCGGCGCCCCCGGCCATCGTCGCCCCCGGCCCGACCACCCCTCTCGCCCAGGAATCCCATGCCTTCCCTTGAGATAGATCAGCTCTGTTTCCGCGACCGCGGCCCGTACTCCTTCCGGATCGAGGGCGGTGAATGCCTTGGCCTGCACGGGGCCTCGGGCGCGGGCAAGAGCCTGCTTTTGCGGGCCATCGCCGATCTCGACCCGCGTACCGGCAGGCTGCGGTTGGGCGACCTCGACGCCGACGCGATGGCCGCCCCCCAGTGGCGGCGCGCCGTCGGGCTCTTGCCGGCGGAAAGCGGCTGGTGGTGCGATTTGGTCGGCGACCATTTCGTCGATTTCGATACGGTCGACGACCAGGCCCTGGTTGCCGCCGGTTTTGACCGGTCGGTGCGGGACTGGCAGGTCAGCCGGCTGTCGACCGGGGAAAAGCAGCGGCTGGCCATTGTCCGCCTGCTCCACAACCGGCCCGGCTGCCTGCTGCTCGACGAGCCCACCGCCAGCCTCGATCAGCAGGCCGTGGCCCGGATGGAGACGTTGCTGCTGGGCTATGGCGTTACCCATAAGGCGCCGTTGCTCTGGGTGAGCCACGATCCGGCCCAATTGGATCGGGTGTGCCGGCGCCGTCTGCTGTTGGAAGCCACCGGCCGCCTGATTGTCCCCGGAGGATCGCCCGATGAGCGTTAAACCCCTCTCCCCCCTCGACCTGGCCCTGGCCGCCTCGCTGGTGCTACTGCTCGGCCTGCTCTCCTGGCGGCTGCGGCTGGGGCTGGGTCGGCAACTGGCCATCGGCGCCATCCGGACCACGGTCCAGTTGCTGCTCATCGGCCAGGTGCTGCGCCTGCTCTTTGCCCACGCCCATCCGGTCTATGTCTTCGCCATCGCCCTGGTGATGCTGGCGGCGGCCGGCCGGGAGGCGGGGGTGCGCCAGCATCGGAGGGTGCGCGGTCTTGCCGGCTGGCTGATCGGTACCGGGGCGATGTTTCTCTCCTCCTTCAGCGTCACCGTGCTCGCCCTGGTGGTGATCATCAACAATCACCCCTGGTATGCGCCCCAATATGCCGTGCCCCTGCTGGGCATGCTCTTGGGCAATACCATGAGCGGCGTGGCCCTGGGCATGGAGCGGATGACCGAGACCGTCTGGCAGCAGCGCCTGGTCATCGAACAGCGGCTGCTGCTCGGTCAAACCGCCACCGAGGCGGTGCGCGAAATCCGACGGCAAGCCATCCGCGCGGCGATGATGCCGATCCTCAACTCCATGGCCACCACCGGCTTGGTGAGCCTGCCCGGCATGATGACCGGCCAGATCCTGGGCGGTTCCAGTCCGATGGAGGCGGTCAACTACCAGATTCTGATCATGTTTCTCATCTGCGCCGGCACCGGTTTCGGGGCCACGGCCGCCATTGTCGGCGTGGAGCGGCGGTTGTTCGACACCCGCCACCGTCTGCGGCTCGATGTCCTTCGCACCGCCGGCGAGACCTCCAGCCCCTGACCGGGACGGCGTCGCCCTTCCCGGGCCGTCGCAGGAAGCGATTGTCGCCGGTTGCATTCCCTGCTACAATGAAGGACGCAGCATGTCGAGGCGATGGGCTGTGGTAGGTTTTTTATAATGATATAAGATTGTTGTAAGCCGTCACGAGAAAGCATGGATATCACCCCCCCGCGAGGCTACCCTCGGGAGCCGCTGAAAATTGCTGCCACCTATGTGGTGGTCGCTACCCTCTGGATCGTTTTGTCCGATCGACTCGTCTCCCTCTTGATTCAGGACCCGGAGCTTGTCACCGAGGTCCAGACCCTCAAGGGCGGATTGTTCGTCCTCGGCACCGCCTGTTTGTTCTATGCCGCGTTGAAGCGCGAAATCTCGACCTGCTGGACCATGACCGCGGATCTCCAGAAGAACCGGCAGGAACTGCGCGATATCCTTGATGCCATGCCCGTGGGCATCGCCCTGACCGACGGCGTCACCATCGAATATATCAACATCAATTTTTCCGAGCGGTTCGGCTACAGCCTCGACGAGATTCCCACCGATGAGCAGTGGTTTCTGCTCGCCTATCCCGATCCGGCTTACCGGGAGCCGTTGATCGCCGCCTGGCGGGCCGAGATGGACCGGGCGCGGGAGAGCGGCTCGGCCATCCATCCCTTCGAGGTCAAGGTGACCTGCAAAAACGGCCAGATCCGGCACGCCATCGCCAATACCCAGTTGATCGACAACCGGATCATGATCATCCTCACCGACATCACCGAACGGGAACTGCGGCACAACGAGTTGATCAAGATGCAGAAACTGGATTCCATCGGGGTGCTGGCCGGAGGTATCGCTCATGATTTCAACAACATCCTCACCGGGATCATGGGCAACCTCTCCTACGCCCGCCTGCTGCTCGAAGCCGGCCACGAAGCCCGCCGCCCGTTGGCGGTGGCTGAACAGGCCTCCCAGCGTGCGGCGGCGCTGACCCGGCAGTTGCTGACCTTTGCCCAGGGGGGCGAGCCGATCAAGACGGTGGTTGCGGTCAACCGGTTGATTGACGAGGCCGTGGCCCTGATGCTGCGGGGATCGAACGTGCGGGGAGAGGTCCGGATTGACGGGGCGGTGCGGGCGATCGAGGCCGACGAGGGCCAGATGGCGCAGGTGTTGCACAACGTCATTGCCAACGCGGTCCAGGCCATGCCGGAAGGCGGCATCCTGCGGGTCACGGCGGACAATGTCCGGCTCGACACCGCCAACATCCTGGCACTGGCCGAGGGTGATTACGTCCGGATCACCATCGCCGATGAGGGCTGCGGCTTCCCGGAGGAGATCCGGGAACGCATCTTCGAGCCCTACTTCAGCACCAAGAGCGCCGGCAGCGGCCTGGGGCTCGCCTCCGCCTACTCCATCGTCACCCGGCACGGCGGCCATATCGATGTCGAATCCACGGCCGGCAAAGGGTCGGTCTGTACCATCCTGTTACCCGCCACCGACAAGGCGCTGCCGGCCGAGCCGCCCGGAGCCGTCCCGGCACTCTCCGCCGATCGGGCACCGGGTCGGCTTGCCATCCTGGTCATGGACGACGAATCGGTCATTCGTGATCTTGCCGCCACCATGCTGACCCACCTGGGATACGAGGTGCGCACCTGTGCCGACGGCGAAGAGGCGATCCGTCTGTACGGGGAGGCCCTTGCCGCCGGCGCGCCCTATGCCGCGGTGCTCATGGATCTGACCGTTTCCGGCGGCATGGGGGGGCTGGAGGCTGCCCGCCAAATCCTCGCCCTGAACGACCGCGCCTGCCTCATCGTGTCCAGCGGCTATTCCCACGACCCGGTGATGGCCGAATATCAAAGTCACGGTTTCTCCGGCGTGCTGGCCAAACCCTACACCTTGATCGATCTGGACCAGGTGCTGCAGGCGGTGCTGACGGCATGACCCCGCCGCTGATTCACCGGCTGCGGCCAGCAGGCCGGCGGAAGACGGAAACAGGTACTGAGCGCCTGCATGGATTTGCTCCCTTGATACTTGCATCCGGCAACACGTTGCCATATAGTGCATGTATATATTTATCAAGAGGGGGGCTATATGGCCATAGGATCAGTCTTTGAAAACAACCGGACGCAAGCGGTGCGGCTTCCTGTGGAAACTCGTTTTCCTGAAGGCATCAAGAAGGTTTCGGTACGGGTTGTCGGCCTTGATCGGATTCTCTCCCCCGTCAACCATACCTGGGACAGTTTTTTTCGTTCCGAGGAACGGGTTTCCGACGATTTCATCACCGAACGAGCCTCTCAGGAGCAGGCGGAGCGAGAGGCCCTGTGATGTTGAAATACATGCTCGACACCAACGTCGTTCTCTACGTGCTCAAACGACGCCCTCTTGCCTTGTTGGATACTTTCAACCGCCATTCCGGCCAGATGTGCATCAGTTCCATAACCCTTGCCGAGCTGCTGCATGGAGTCGAAAAAAGTTCGATGCCGGACCATAATTTGCGGCAGGTGGAAGACTTTGTCTCGCGACTGGAAGTGTTGGCATACGGGAGCAAGGCGGCGGCCCATTACGGAGATATCCGGGCCAATCTGGAACGCAGGGGATTGTCCATTGGCGTGAACGACCTCCATATTGCCGGGCATGCCCGGAGCGAAGGACTCACCTTGGTATCCAATAATGTCCGTGAATTCGAGCGCGTCGAGTCGTTGCGCCTGGTCAACTGGGTATAGTGCGCCCGATTCGTCCTCCATCGCCACCCGAGGGAGGAGCCGCCGGCATGATTGACCAGATCGGGGCGCGCTTTCCCCCGATTATCCTGCTGTTGGCCCTGCTGTCGGCCTTCCCGCCGTTGGCCACCGACATGTACCTGCCGGCCCTGCCCCTGTTGCAGCGGGAGTGGCAGGTCCCGCTGGTGGCGATCAACCTCACCCTGGTCACCTTTTTCCTGACCTACTGCGGCTTTCTCCTGATTTACGGGCCGCTCTCCGACCGCTATGGCCGCAAACCACCCCTGCTTGTCGGGGTGGGGCTGTTCGTCCTCTCCTGTCTGGTCTGCGCCGCGGCGCAGAGCCCGGCCATGCTGCTCTGCGGCCGGACCCTCCAGGGGGCGGGCGCGGCAGCGGCCTCGGCCATCGTCTTTGCCATTAGCAAGGATCGGTTCACCGGCCGGCAGCGGCAGCGGGTGTTCATCCAGATCGGGGTGATCGTGGCCATCGCGCCGGTGATCGCCCCGATCCTCGGCGGCTGGGTGCTCACCCTGCTCTCCTGGCGCTGGATCTTCCTCCTCCAGGCCAGCCTGGGGATCATCGCCTGGATCGGGGTGCTGCGCATGGCCGAGTCCCTGCGGCCGCAAACCCCGCCCGGCTTCGCCGAGGTGGCGTCCAGCTACCTGCGCCTCATTCGCAACGGCCGTTACATGCTGCTGCTCCTCACCCTGTCCTGCACCTGCGTGCCGGTCTTTGCCTTCATCGGCGGCTCGCCGGATCTCTACATCACCCGGCTGGGCTACGACGAGCACCAGTTCGGCTATTTTTTCGGCTTCAACGCCCTGGCTTTTGTCCTGGCGCCGTTGACCTTTTCCCGGGTGGCGCGCCATGTTTCCCTCGCCCGGCTCATGCCCTGGGCCTTCACCGGCATGCTCGTCTCTTCGCTGTTGCTGCTTTGCCCCCTGATTCCGGACCCCTGGCGGTTGACCCTGCCGATGTTCTGTTTGACCTTTTCCTTCTCCTTCTGCCGACCGGCGGGCAACAACCTGATCCTGGAGCAGGTGGATCGGGACACCGGCGCGGCCTCGTCGCTGATGGTCTTTTTCTATTTCATGGTCGGGGCTCTCGCGATGTGGTTCTTTTCCTTCGATTGGGACGACAAGATCGTGCTGCTGGGACGGATGGGAGTGGGCGCGCTGATCTGCACCCTGGTACTGTGGCAGGTGGTCAAACGGCGGCTGCGGCCGGTGTCCGGCTGACGGCAGCGGGGAGGGAAGACGGCGCTCAGGTGTCGCCGATGAACATCTGGGTGGTCAGATCCCAGCAGGTGACGATGCCGTTGCGCCACTTGGCCAGTTGGACGTTGCCGTCCTGGGAAACGACGATGGCCATGACATCGTGGAGGGCGTTACAGAGGTGGTAGACGGAGCGGTGCCGGGAGCCGTAGCCCTCGATCTTGGTCAGGCTGACCATCTTGCCCTCGACATCGCTGGCCAGCGCCACTTCGGTCAGTTTGTCGAGGGAGCCGACGATCATGCCGCCGAAGCCGAGCGGGCCGCGACTGCACGTCACCACCGCGCCGTCCACCGAGGCCAGGCTGGCCACGAACTGGGCGTGCTCGTAGAGGGCCTCCTCGAGATCGTAGACCGCCGATTCGTGTCGGAGCTCGACGTAATCCTTCCAGGTGACCACCTTGTCCGGGACGTTGATGTCGCCCAGGGCGGTGGCGGCCAGGCGGATGGTCCGGACCATCAGGTTCTGCTGCCGTTGGATGGCCTCGTCGTTCTGGAACCGGTATTTGAGCAGGATGGTAGGATTGTCGGCCGCGAGTTCGGCCGGATTGTCGCTGGGAAAGATGAGAAAGGTGCCGCCATGCCGGTTCATCCGGGTGACGCTGAGGATCCGTTTCAGTAGTTGAAACTGCAAGTTTTCAATGAATTCCTCCTGGATCCTGGCCACCGGATAGAGGACGCTGGCCCGAAACATCTCGTGCATATCGAGCAGGTTCTCGCGGCCTTGAGCAAAGAGCTTGTTGATCCACTTGGACTGGAACACGTTGGCGCTTGTGTCAAGCAACCTGCCGCTGTTGAGGGTGGCAATGATCTTGAGTCCCCGGCAGAGGGTCAACATGCCCGGCCCGGTGACATGGACGACAAAGACCTCGGGCAGCCGGTTGGTTTTCTTATTTCCCCCCCGTTCCTGTTGCAGCCAGCGGATGCCGGAGTTGATCAGCCCCCAGATCTGGAAGCCCTTTTCCGGGTGGGGCTCGATGCCGATCAGGGAGCGTTCGAAATCCACCGACGGCGACAGGCGGCGCAGCTCGTATTCGTTGAAGGGCCGGGGGGCGGAGAAGAGCAGGCGGTGGAACCCCTTGGGCGGCCCCTGGTCGGGTGGAAAGAGCGTCGAGGGGGCCAGGATGAGGCGAAGGGTGACCGGTCGGTCCTCCTCGCGCATCATGCTCACCTGGTAGCAGGTGGAAATCAGCCGTTCCAGGGCGGCTTTGCCCGGCAACGCCCCGCTCTCCGCACCTCCGGTGTCTTCCGGCGACGGCATGGCCTGCTGCCAGCGCTGGGTGATGAGGGCGACAAGTTCGGAAGGGTAGACGTGCATGGCCTGGTACAGGGAAGTGGTTGCGGAATGCTTATAGTATATCCTACCTTGCCCCGTCAGGGAACCACGATGTCGCTTGCACGCACATCTCTTTTGCTGCCGCTCTCGCCGCGACGGGCGTTCGGGATGCTGCCGTGGAAAAGGGTTGTGCTGCCGGGGGTTTTGCGGTAGTACGAACCAGCATGGCCGGACCAAAATGGCCGGCCACAACCCACAAGGAAAGGTCGGCGCGCAGGCCCGTATCGTCGCCGGAACCAACCCTTTTATAAAAAACCTTGCCCGAGAACCGTCGTCGTCAATGGCGCGGTTGTTTTTTGATCGAAATCGAGACCCAGAGTAGGATATGAACGACAAAGCACGAGAAACCCTGGCGGATGTCCGCATCCCCCGGATCAAAGTTCCCCCGCATCCCCTCAAGCTGGCATTGCCGGCCAAGGAAAAGGAGGCGCTGAAGGAACGCATTGCAACCATGCTGCGGCAGCAGAACGCGGTGCTGGTGGCCCATTATTACACCGACGGCGATCTCCAGGATCTGGCCGAGGCCACCGGCGGCTGCGTCGCCGACTCCCTGGAGATGGCCCGGTTCGCCGCTGCCCACCCGGCCCAAACCCTGGTGGTGGCCGGGGTGCGGTTCATGGGCGAGACCTCCAAGATCCTCAACAACGAAAAACGGGTGCTCATGCCCGACCTTGCGGCCACCTGCTCGCTCGACGAGGGGTGTCCCATCGATCTGTTCACCGAGTTCTGCGACCGCCACCCCGACCATACGGTGGTGGTCTACGCCAACACCAGCGCCGAGGTCAAGGCCCGTTCCCACTGGGTGGTCACCTCGGGCATTGCCCTGGCGGTGGTCAAACACCTGGCGGCGAAAGGGGAAAAGATCCTCTGGGGGCCGGACCAACACCTCGGCCGCTACGTCCAGCGCTTGACCGGGGTGGAGATGATCCTCTGGCCCGGCTCCTGCGTGGTCCACGAGGAGTTCAAGGCCGACGCCCTGGCCCGGTTGCGCCAACTCCATCCCCGGGCGGCGGTGCTGGTCCATCCCGAATCGCCGGCCGAGGTGGTTGCCCAGGCGGATGTGGTCGGCTCCACCACCGCCCTGATTCAGGCGGTGCAGAACCTGCCCAACCAGGAATTCATCGTTGCCACCGATGCCGGTATCTTCAACAAGATGCGACAGTTGGCGCCGGGCAAGATCCTGCTCGGCGCACCGACCGGGGGCGAGGGCGGAACCTGCGAGAGCTGCGCCCGCTGCCCCTGGATGGAGATGAATACCCTGGAAAAACTGGCGCACGTGCTGGAAACCGGCGAAGGCGAGATCCAGGTGGCGCCGGAGCTGGCGGCCCGGGCCCGGATCCCGATTCAGCGGATGCTCGATTTCGCCAAGACGTTGAGGAAATAAGATCAGCCTGTCCGTGGAACGACCATGTGTTCCGGAGGCAATCCAGCGAGGGAGCGCTCATGCATTATTTGGTAGGCTGATTCGATATGCCGGGCAAACAGGCTGGTGTCGAACAGCGGACAGGTTAAACGGTTCGTTGCCAACTTGGCTCGAAGCTGAACAAGCTGGTCGGCATGAGTAGCCAACACCATGGCCTTTTCCTCATATTCCCGGTAGGAACCGGTGATCAGTTCCGGCAGGCCAACGGCATTGAGCAGGCTCGCCGCCACCCTGCCGGCAAACGATTTGCCGGTACAGGTCAGCACCGGTAGCCCGGCCCACAACGCATCGCTGGCGGTTGTGTGGGCGTTATACGGCAAAGTATCGAGAAACAGATCCGCCAGCCTGTGTCTTGCCAGGTGTTCATCCAGGGGCATTCTTCGCGCAAATACCAGCCGTTCGCCTGCCACGCCTCGGGCTTCGGCCTCCTTCCTCAGGTTGCCTGCCACAGTGGGATTGTCTTCGAGCAGCCAGAGCACGCTGTTTTGTACGGATCGCAAGAGACGCATCCAGACATCGAAGGTGGCGGGAAGAAGTTTAAAGTTGTTGTTAAAGCAGCAGAAAACAAAACCGGATTCAGGAAGCCCCATTTCTTGTCTGGAAAAAATCCGGCTGGAAATTTTCCTTTTTGAGTCATTGACCTGATAGCTGTCGGGCATAAAGACGATTTTTTCAGTATATTCCGCTACGGTATCGTCGGGTATCACCGTGGTGTCAGCGATGATATAGTCGAAGTATTCCGCGCCCATCGTTCCCGGGTAACCAAGGTAGCTCACCTGAACCGGAGCGCAGCGCCCGGCAAAGGTGCCCGGTCTGGAAAATTTGGTATATCCCTTCAGATCAACGGCAATATCCAGCTCCAGTTGATTGGCCAGGTCAATAATTTCACGGTCGCTCTTGTCACGGACATCGATGAAGGTTTCGATTGCCGACGATGCCCGACGGGACATTTCATCATGTATCGGCGGTCCGAACGAAAACCCGAACAGGTGAAATTTCGAAGTGTCATGGCAATCAAAGAGCTCGGCCATGAGATGCATGGTGGCGTGGTTGAAAAAATCAGCGGAAAAATAACCCAGACGGATCCTGTTGTTTCGGTTCCCCGATTTCGTTGGTGTGCGTGTGGGGGCGATCGCAGGAGGCGCATTGATTTCCGCTGCCTTTTTCTGCAGGGCAAGAGAGTCCATAAATGCGAGAGTAGAGAAAGGGGTAAAGGCTTTGCCTCCCGCCTGGATATCGGACTCCATTTTGATGAGATCTTGGCAAAAGCTGCTCCAATCACAGATTTGCATCTTTGCCTGCAGAAGAGCCCCTTGGATGAATTCGAGGTCCGGCTCGATGGCGCTCGCCCTGTTGTAACTGGAGATGGCTTCATCCAACCGCTTCAGATCCTCTAGTAGTCAGTTTCACAAATAACATTACAAATCAAGTCAGCTCTAAGTCAAATTTCTTCCAACGGAATGGAACAGGCGCCTCGTTGATCTCAGCAATTCCTTTGAGTATTCGCTCTTTCAA
>Ga0074195_1000247_pt1 | contig 123767 bp, 96 predicted proteins | sample EPASupsiteHSE623_FD_64525 | JGI IMG/M metagenome (GOLD analysis project Ga0074195, IMG submission 64525) | Bioremediated contaminated groundwater from EPA Superfund site, New Mexico - Sample HSE6-23 | ecosystem: Environmental > Aquatic > Deep subsurface > Groundwater > Contaminated ... | reverse complement strand
GTGGCGTACCAGCCAGAGTCCCGCGTTGTGCATCGCGTTGCCGATGGCCTACTTCGACTCGTTGCGCATTCCTCGACTGACAGCTACGTCCCAAAACTGACGCTGAACCGGCCGAACCGCCGTTGTACGGACCCGTACGCACGGTGGTGTGACAGGGACAGCGGGTGACCGCTTACCTATGTCGATTTTGTTAGGCGCCCGGTAGAATGTCTCAGATGGCGGAGTGGACTGGATCTCCAAGACTGCGCGCTCGATCGCTTCGCAGGAGCGAACGTTTCGGGGAGCCGGCGATAGTTGCGGAGACGCGATTTTGTGCGAAGTACTACAAGAGGACCGCAGTTTGCCAGCCGAACGCTGGTGTGCGCGCTGTTTTGTCAGGGGCGGCCGAAGGTGGTGGTGTGCCACCCGCGAATCGAAAAGTCGATCGATGCATCATTACGCGTCTTGGGGCACCTGCCTTGCCCGGCTCTGCCAAGCCGCGATCTGCCTTGATGCAGGGGCGCCGTCAGTGTACGATGGTCAGGAGTCTTGCGTACATGGGGGATTGGCGACTGCTGGGTGGTGGTGAGTGATCATCGAGGAACTGATCAAGGAGTGGTCAGCGCGGCTTCGCTTGAGTAGCGGCGATGATCTCGGCGGCTTTCTACTTGACGTAGACTTCGCCTTTGATGAGGTGTCTGGCGTCACGAGCGTCAATTGCGCAGACTCGGCTACTTCTCTGTCATTGGTGAACGTAATTGTAACCTTCGAAACTGGCATCTCGAGTGTGCAGGCAATCGGCGATGCTCTCTCAAGCGGTTTTCGGCGTTTGGCCTACCCGTCGTTTCAGGCGTCTTCTGTCGCCTGGTACAGGGAAGCGACGGTCTTGCGGTTCATTACCGCCGCTCGCGATGGGAATCTGTGCGTGACTGGGACCATGATCGGAGTCACCGAGAAGTACGACCGGCTGGTTGATGCGTACGACTATTCCTTCGGGTCAATGGGTGGCAGGCTGCAACCGTTTCCGGGAGGGTTGCCTGCGTGGGTGACCGGGCAATCTCAGTAGGGCACTGGGCAACGACAGCGGTGGCGAGGTGAAGGTCCGGAGACTTCCGCTCTTTCGACCGGATTTCGTCTGGCGATGCAGGAGCTGTTCATCCTGGAGGGCGGCAAATGCAATCGCCAGCGCATCAGTCTCCTGTCGCGTGGTCTTGCTTGGGCTCTGTGGGCGCCTAACTTCCTTGTAGCTTTCAAGTCTCACACAGCCAACCGTTGTTCTGTTTTGTCGACTTGCCATTGGCCCGCTGCCTTGGCGCTGCAAGGTCCGGCTTCTCGCTGTCTCTGTTCTGGAGCGTCTTCTCCTTCACCGGATGTCCTTCCGAGTCCTTCGTCGGTACCTTACCACGTTGGCAATAATTGGCCTCTACGCGGGCAAAACGCCCAGGAGGTCATCTTATGTTGATGCCGGATCATGCAAGACAGCCATTATCCTCCGAGGAGAGAGCCGGCTTTTCCGATTTTCTCCGGAACCGAAGGAAGGTCCCGGAACGGCAGATTCCTTACGTCCCGCATTGGATCGAGAGGTTTTGCCGCTTCCGGATGGCATCAGAAGACACGGCGTCTGGAGATATGCTGACGCGTTTCCTCGACGAACTGTCCACGGAGAAGGAGCCCTGGCAAGTGGACCAGGCAGGTGAGTCCGTGCGGCTCTTTGAGTACTTCCTTCGGCATGGTTCGCAAGAGCCGACCGCGAGCGCGCCCGATTCCGATGCCGAGTCGTGGAAGGATCAGTTCGCAGAGCTGACCAGGATCGTACGACTGAAACACCTCAGCCTCCGGACCGAGAAGGCCTACTATGGTTGGGTCCGGCGATTTCGAGCCTCGCTCGGCGATCGGCCGGTGTCCTCAATCCAACCCCTGGACGTCCAGACCTTCATCAGCGCCTTGGCCGTGGAACAGGGAGTGTCGGAGTCAACCCAAAACCAGGCATTCAGCGCGCTACTGTTCTTCTTCCGGAACGTCCTGAAGCTGGACCTACAGGATATCAGTGACTCGATCAGAGTCCGTGGACGACGACTCCCGGTTGTGCTCACACGCGAGGAAGTACGAGCCGTGTTTTCGACCCTTCCAAGGCCCTACGGGCTGATGGCCCGCCTTATCTACGGGGGCGGGTTGAGGCTGCAGGAGTGCCTCGAGCTTCGCATCAAAGACGTCGATTTCGCCCTCCGGGTTGTGACCGTGCGGGGCGGTAAGGGCGACAAGGACCGCCTGGCGGATCAGGCGTGAGCTCGGTTCGGCGTCGGGCTCATGGCTCGTTGCTTCCGAACCTGCTGCGGGATGCCCCAATGCGCTGAATCCTGAGGTCTGGGGCGAAGTCCCAGCTCAATGCCCCTTCATCGTCCTGAATTCAGGGCCCCCGTGCTTGCCTGCGCCCGCCCTGGAGAGAGGGAACCCCCACCGGAGGTAGACAAACCTCCGCTGGGCGTGAGTGAGCGGACTCTCCGGCGGTGGCGCCAGTGGTGGCTGGAGACCTTCACTGCAAGCTCGTTCTGGACCAGCGAACGGGCACGCTTCATGCCGCCGGTGACTCAGGCCAACCTCCCCTCCGAACGGACGAGAACGGAGGACTTCACCAGAAAGGAGACTGAACCGAAGACATGGATAAGGAATCGATTGATCGAGAATGGCGGATCCCACCCTTCTCTCCGAGACTTCGGCTCCAAAAATCGAAACGGCCCGTGGCAGTGCACGGTTCCGGCGGATCGTCCTGTGCTGGTTTGCGGCCCTCGCCTTGGGCGTGTGCCGCGCCGAGGCCCGACCCTGTGATTCCGCGGACGACGATGCGATCAGGGCGAGGCTCCGTGGAGATGTCGCCATGCTCCGGGGTCGCTACGACGAGGCTGTTGGCCGCTACGGGAAGTGCGTCGACGATCCGAAGTGCAGGCTGGGTCTTGGGCTCGGCTTGGTCGAGATGGGGCGACTCGACCAGGCGAGACCGGTCTTGCTGGACTCCTTCAAACGCTACCCGACCGATCCACGACTTCTCAGAGCCCTTCGGATCGTCAACGACGCGGAGATCGAAGGGCTGGAACGTGCCCTTTCTCAACGGCGCTCTTGCCGCCGGTCCGCGGCCTCAACGAGAGAGCGACTGCTCACCCTACACGAGCAGAATCGCCACTTCGGCCCCGCCCGCATTCTCATCCTCGACGGAAGACCCGAGGAGGAGCTTCTCTTTACCGAGCGATTGCGTCTGGCTCGCCTCTACCTCTCGTGCGGCCAGTTCGTGGAGGCCGGCCAGCGCTTCGAGGCCCTCGCCCAGCTCTCATCCGATCCGAGGACGGTGTTGCTCGCGGCCGCCGATGGTTACCTGGCCGGAGCTGCTTTCGTTCGAGCGGAACGCATTCTCTTGAAACTCGTCCACAAATGGCCGGGCCCCGATCTCGACCTCAGACTCGCATCGATCTATCTGCAGACTTCCCGATTCCATGAGGCCAGAACTCTGTATGGGGCGTACCCACAGGTTCCAGCCGCCAAGGTAGGTTTGGCACTGAGCTTAGTCGAGCTTGGCGAATATGCCGAGGCTCGTCCGCTTCTGCTCGAGGTGACACGGATCGACCCGGCCAACGCCCAGATCCGGAATGGAATGAAGATCGTCAACGAGGCGGAGATCAGAGACCTGGAGCACGAGCTTCGTCACCTGCGGCCGGACGACGAAGTCGCGGGTGAAAGGCGGTGGAGGCTAATCAAGCTGTACGCACAGAACGGTCACCAGGAAGAGGGCTGTGCCCTCGCGCGGTTCATCCTGAACCGGACGGGCCCTTGCTTCGAGAAGCTCATACGCCTCGCCGTCCTGTTCGATGGCTGGTGCAGACACCGGATGGCCGGTCAGTGTTACGAGCAAGCCGCGCAGGTCTCGCCCGATCGCCGCGCCACTTTGCTCGCAGCCGTTGATGCCTACTTGACGGGCTCGCTGAACGCCGACGCGGACCGGGTGATCCGGTCGATCGCGAGAAGCAGACCTGGGTCTGATCTCGATCTTCGGACAGCCCGTTTCTACCTGCAGACCGGCCGGGTTCGGCAGGCCGAGGATCTCTACTCGCGGCATCCGAACCAGGTCGACGCCCGGCTGGGACTGGGCCTCTGCCTGGTCCGACAACACAGGTTCGAAGACGCTGCCCCCTTCCTCCTGGCAGCCTCCCTCGTCCGTCCAACAGATCCCCGGCTCTTGAAGGCGCTCAAGTGCGTCCGAGAGGCCGAGATCGCAAGACTTCGCCACGAACTCCCATCTCTTCCACGAGGATCACACCGCATCCGCGCCGTGAAGGAACGGCTCTTGACCCTCTACGAGCAGAACGGCCTTTTCGAAGAAGCGCGAGACATCCTGCTGTCGCAAGGACCGATCGCTGAGATGGACTTGGAGCAGCTCCTTCACCTCGCCCGGCTCCACACCTCCTGCGAACAATACGTCGAGGCGGGTCTCTGCTACGAGAGAGCCGCCAGACTGTCGCCCAACCCTCGTTTGACGCTACTGGGGGCGGTGGACGCCTTTCTGGCCGGACACTGCGACAAGGAGCCGGAGCGGCTGCTGCGTGACGTCGCCCACGTCCGGCGAGGGCCTGACCTGGACGTCCGGTTCGCCAGACTGTTCGGGCGGACCGATCGTCTTCGGGAGGCAAGGACGATCCTCGAACGGTGCGCCCGCAGGGCCGAGGAGGAAGCTTACTCGTGGCCTGATCCTCGTGCTGCCAGGCTCTTTGCGGTGGACTGCTACACCTCCGCGAGACTTTACGACGAGGCTCTGAGGGTGTTGTCGCATCCGAGCATGCGGGTGCCGGGCAAGGATGCGGATCTTCGGTTTGCACGAGTCTACACAGCCCTGGAGGCTTACCCCAGGGCGCTGGCCATCTACGACGAGTATCCCGACGCCGTCGACATGCAGCTCTCCAAGGGCTACACACTCCTCGATGCCGGACTGATCGGCCCGGCAAAGATTACGTTCATGGAACTGATGGCTGAACTCCCGGAGAACGAGCAAGCCATCGCCGGTCTGCTCAGGTCACAGGAGCTCGGGCCCTGGGACCTTCTCATCGATTCGGGCACGATCGACCTTGGCACAGCCCACAGCCGGCGACAATTCCTGTCAGGATCCCTCGGATACACCTACAAACGGGCCGTCACCACTGTCTTGTGCACCCGCGCCCAATCGGTCGATCTCCGTCCGGGCGACGCGGATCTCCGCGAGGACATATACGGGCTGAAGATGCAGTACAGGCTGAACTCCCGTCTCTTTCTCTCGGCCGAAGGCCGTCGGTTGAAGAGCAACGACACTCTGACCGACGGCGGCCAAATTCTGGGTGTTCAACTCTCCTACGGCTTCCTCGACCTGTGGACCATCGGCTTGGGCTTGGCCAGCACCGAATACCCGACCGCTCAGGCCACGCAATTCACGGCCAACGCGGGGGTCCGGGTCAAGCCCGACTGGAGACTCGATCTGCTCGCTCTCTTGGGAAGTCAAGAGCTCAACGCCCCGTACGGAGGGGACACCTCGACCGGCGCCGCGAAAGCGACAGTCACGTACGCTCCGAATCGACGATTCATGGTGTCGCTCTCGGCGTGGATCGGCAAACGGCTCCTGGAGCACGATCCGGACGTTCCCTTCGTGTACGACACTCTGGACACATACCAGGGAGGCGCCACGCTCGTCGCGAGCTACCGACTTTTGCACCCACTAAAAGCGTTCGTGAGGTTCAGCGAACTCCCGTTCTCCGCGAACCGAGGCTCTCCCGCTTTCGACCAGACAGAAAAGGTCTCGATGCTCGGACTGGACGCCTCGTTCTAGATCGACGGCCGACACAAGGACGCGTCGTTTCGAGACAGCCCCCTATCTTCAGCGTTCTGGCGATCCGTTCGGCCGCGTTTGCGATGAGCCACGTCACGTTCTCCATGGCGTGCTGGACCGTCATCGGGCCGTCCGCCACAGAATGGAAGACGTTGATTCCGAGGTCGTACAGGCTGTCGATCCCGTCCCCCAAACCTCCGGAAAGACAGATGACCGGGATGCCGCGTTCGTGCGCCAGCCGTGCGACACCGACCGGCGCCTTTCCAAACGCCGTCTGGGAATCGGTCCGTCCCTCTCCGGTGATGACCAGACAAGTCCCATTCAGAGCGGCTTTAAAATCGATGATTTCGAGAACCAGATCAATGCCGGGGCACAGTGTTGCCGGAGTGAAGAACAGCAGTCCTGCGCCCAGACCCCCAGCGGCACCGGCTCCCGGACTATCGGCCACGCTGCGGCCGGTGCACGCCGAAGCGATCTTCGCGTAGTGGTCCAGTGCAAAGTCCAGAACCCGGACATCTTCCGGGGTCGCGCCTTTTTGCGGACCATACACGTGGGAGGCTCCGCGAGGGCCACACAGAGGATTGTCGACATCGCACGCCACACGGAGATCCAGAAAGCCAAGTCGTCGATCCAAACCCGAGACGTCGATCCGGTCGAGGGCCGCGAGTGCGGCTCCGCCGCGAGACAGTTCGGATCCGGCCGAATCGAAAAAGCGAGCCCCCAGAGCAAGGGCCATCCCGGTGCCGCCATCGTTTGTGGCGCTGCCCCCAAGGCCCAGGATGATCCTCTTCACGCCTCGGTCCAGAGCAGCACGAATCAGTTCACCGGTTCCGAACGTGCTGGTCCTGCGCACATCGCGCTCCTCCGGCTTGAGCAAGTACAGTCCCGAGGCCGCTGACATTTCCACCACCGCCGTCGTCCCGTCACCCAGGAGGCCCCATGCCGCCTTGATCGGTCTCCCGATGGGATCCTGCACGACCGTCTCGAGAATACGGCCACCGGTGGCCGTGACGATGGAGGAAACAGTGCCCTCGCCGCCGTCGGCGATGGGCTTCTGCCTTATCAAGGCTCGAGGGAACACTCGAAGAAGGCCGTCGGTCATCGCCTGGGCGACCTCGATCGCCGTGGCGCTGCCCTTGAAGGAGTCAGGGGCGACAACGATCCGCATCGAGGGATGCTCCTCTGTCGAACCGCTCAGTCATTGGGCCGGGAAGTGGCGCCGACACGGATCGATGCCACCAGATTGCGCCCACCGTATCCGTGGAAGAGCTCGAGCGACGCCAGGCTACCGGTGGCTCTTCCGAGCGCGGCCAACGCTGCGATGTCGCCCGGATCCAGAGGCCCGCCCTCGGTTTCCAGGACGATCAGAGTGTTCGGCTTGACCTGGTCGGGCCGAGGCAGTTGGGAGACCCCTGAAATCTGAAGGTTTTTAGCGGCGTAGAGCCAATAGGCGACACCGGACGAGGACCAATCGATCTGCCGTTGAGGAGTCACGACGACCACTGTCTCGTTGATCCGGGCCCGTTGCGCGATGTAACAGGCGGCCACGTACTGGTCGTTGTGATACTCATCCCATACTCGGTGGTCTCTGGCCATCACCTGAACCCGGTGAACGCAGCCGATCACACAAACGGACGTCAGCGCGCCGAAGATCGCGATTTCCGCCACGGTCACGGAAAGCCCCTGGGACCGGCTCTGCCCGGCCTCGAGATCGGGCAGCCGACGGCCGCGGAGAATCCGGAGTCTGGCCACACCTCGTCTTACCAGTTGACGAAACTGTTCCAAAAAGTCACCGGCGGCGAGAAGAAGAATCGGAAGGATCGAGGACAACCTCGCGACGTTGAAAAAATTCGTGGTCGCCGAGCACGCGACGACAGCGACGAGTCCAAAGAACACCAACATGCGGACAGCCGACGATCTCGGACGCAGCAAGGCTGAGACGGCGCCGCACGCGAAGAGGAAGCCGATCAAGGGGAAGATCGCTGATTGTCCGGAAGGCATGAGATACAGAGAACAAGATGTCCGGAGACCGGCCAGAGTGCGCAAAGAACTGATCAAGTTCGGCCAGAGCTCGTCCGGAAGCATGCCTGGACGTCCATGGGCGTAGCGGACGATGGCTTCGAAAAAGACCGATTCGGTGCCTCTTCGGGCAACATTGATCAGCATCGGAGCGGCGACGAGAAGGAACGGCCCCGCGAAGAAAGCGATACACCAGAGGCAGTCACTCCAGGAATGGTTCGGTTCTTGTCGTGTTCTGATCGCAACCCAGAGGACCCAGACGGCCGCCATGAGGATGGCAAAGCGAAATGAAGAGTTCTCGTACATCAGGATGCCGGCACAGAAGCCCGCCAGCGAGAGCCATAGGCTTTTGCCCAGTGCCGTCTCTTTAACGGCGGGCGTCGTGACCCCGCCCCCACCGCAGCTTCCCGGATGGATCGCGTCGACTTGATCCTTCGTTCTGGTCAGCGCCCACATCTTGATCAAGGCCAACAGAAGGAGATACAGAATGGGAATGGCGGAGAAGTCCTCGTAGGCGGCCCCGGAAGCGATCACTTTCCAGCGGGAGCACGCGGCCGCCATCACAACGAACACCCTGGGCCCCCAGCCGACCTCGAGGGCTTGCAGACAGAGAAAGAGCAGTCCAAGATTCACGTAACCGGCGATCTCGAAAAGGGTTCGCAGCCCATCCAGACTCGAGCCATCGAACCACAGCCCGAAAGACGCGAGCAGCTTGCTGAAACGAAACTCCAGCTCGAGGATTCCGGACGATAAAAGCTTGTAGGCGTCAGCCCCCATCTGGAGCTCCTCGAAACAGCTCCGACAGGCAACGGGAAGCAGCGCACGCAGGCTTGCACGCAGATACATCGCAAGACCCACGAGAGCGATGCCGAACGCGATTTCGCGTCTAGGCCCCTTGCTCCGGGACGCTGAAGGACGTCCGGCCAACGCGGACCAGAAAATCCAAGTCCAGGCAGCGGTCAGACAGTAGAACTGAACGACCAGGTTCATCCGGGCCTCGTGGACGAACAGCAGGGCACAGGAGATGGCAAAGACGCCAGAGATCGAGACCAGCGCGGCGAGCACCCGGTCAACGAGGCGAGTCTCTCGGTAGCCGGAGATCTGCGTCCCGTCGACTGGATTGGGAGACTCTGTTTCAGTTGCCATCGTGATTCCTGACAAAGACAAGACAAGCTCACGCACTCTGGAAAAGACGTCAAAAAGACCGACCGACGCAGCGCGAGCCCAATGATATCTCAGAACCCATGTCTTCGCACGCATCCATCGAATGCCCGTGCGGATGAGAACATACTCTCAAAGCCCAGAAGCCAGCGAACAGATCCCCTTCGTCGCTAAGGTCGAGAAAAAGAAGGCTTTGCCTCGTTCGGCTTCGCTACGCGGGAAGTTTTGGATAGGTTCTAAGCTCTTATTTCCAGGCCGATCCTGGAGTACAATCGCAAGGTCGATTCGCGCGTCGCGATCGAACGATCACTCTGCCCCTGGCGGGAGGCTCGATGATGAGGCTCTGGCTGTCATTCCTGGCTCTGACCCTAGTTTTGGCTGCCCGGCCGGCCTGTGCGGAACCAAAAGCCACAGCTCCGTCCGCGCCTCCAAGCCCTGCAGCATCAGCCTCTCCCACTCTGTCCGTGTCCCCAAGCCCTGCAGCATCAGCTTCTCCCACTCCGGCCGTGTCCCCAAGCCCTGCAGCATCAGCATCAGCTTCTCCCACTCCGGCCGTGTCCCCAAGCCCTGCAGCAAAAGCCTCTCCCGCTCCGGCAGTGCCTCCGGACCGCGCCTCGCCCACGCCCCCGGCTGCGACTTTGCACCCAGCGCCGACCGAAACGGCGGCTCCGACGAGGATCCCGACGCCTCCCCCAACGATCTCTCGCATTCCGGCGCCAACCCAGACGCCGGCCTCCATCGAAGTCGAAGTCAAAGAGACCGATGCCTTCGACTACATCTGCCTGGAGTCCACAGGTCCCTACACATCGTACAGGGCAAGGCTTTCCGAGTTCCTCCGGGAGTTCGTCCGTCTGAAGATCAAGCCGATCAGCCCGCTGATGACCGTCTATTGGAACAGCCCTCTCATGGTGAAGACCGAAAATCTGCGGTGGGATATCGGATACGCAGTGGGAGAAGGGTACATGAACACGGGCAACCTGGTCGTAAAACGATTTGCCTACCCCAGGGTCGCGGTTGCCACGCACCGAGGTCCGTACGCGACGACGAACAGGACAATCACGGCTCTCTATGATTGGCTTCGGTACCGTGGAATCAGAACCTTTGGGGGCCCGTGCGTCGAATACTACCTCGACGACAATCCCTCGACGGTTCCGGATGAAAGAAAGACCACTCTCATAGCGATCCCCGTGCAGTCGAGTCGGTAAACCACAGCCGTCGATTCCGAGGACTCTAACATGGGACTTTAAGCATGATCGGAACGAAGAAGAAGCCCAGAGGCATCAGACGGGCTCTCCACTTGCTGACCTTTCTTTTCGTTTCGGCGGCGGTACTGTTGTTGGGGCAAGGATTGTATAGGATCGACCATCCTGGTCCTCCCCCCTTCCTGCCGTACATCGATCTGGTCTCCCGCTCTGAAGCCTCGAAATGGAGTTCGACCATCGCGACGCTCCAATTAGCCTCCGCAATCGGAGGGTTCGGAAAGCTCGCTCCGGTACCCGAAACCCATGCCCACCTTCCGAGTTGGATCCTCGTCGGAGGCTCGGTGTTGTGCCTGGCTCTGGAACTGTGTCTGATCGTCTTCACCGGAGGAGATCCACACACACAAAAAAGAGCTCGTCTGGCCAAGCTGCGAAATACCGTCGGACGCCGCGACTGGCTGAGGTCCGTCGATCTGGCAGGCCGCATCCAGAACGAGTTCGCAGAACTTCTCGATCCCGAAGAACGCTTCGACATCAAGCTCTGTCTCGGAGAGTCTCTGGTCGGGCTCAAGGAGCTTCAACGAGCCTTGGACGAGTATCGAATGGCTCTGGAGCTCGCGCCGAACCACAGCAAAGCCCGGATCGGACTGGTCCAAGCTCTGATGACCACAGAAGCCAAAATCCCACCGGAATGGCAGTCTCTCTTTGTTCATCACCTTCGCATCGAGCCTGTGAACCCGGACATCGTGAGGTTCTTCGTCGACGACCTGGTCCGAGAAGTCAAGATCGACAAGCGGGCGCTGTCCCGGGTCGACTCGATCTTCCTCGATCTCGACAGTCGCCAGGACGTTCTCGACACCATGCAGGACGCGCTGAAAGCCCGGATCGATTCGGGAACAGACCCCCTGCGAACACGGCTCGTTCTGTCTCGATTTTATCTCTGCCGGAGGGATCTCGGCGCTGTCTCGTCCATCCTCGGGCGAGCCCTGGTAGACGATCCCGCCATGCCCCTGATCCACGAGCTCCTGTGGGATGCCCATCAAGAGTTGGGCGATGTCGGACAACTCCACTCCTTCTATGCCAAGCTCATGCCGCAACTCAAGGACACCCGCGGGATCGACCAAGCTCTGAATCGACTGCGCCGCGCCATGGGACGAGACTTTCAGGATCTTCCCCACCCGCCCACCGACGGACAGGAAGCTACGGCTTCGTCTCGTGACCTCGCCGGGCTTCGGGCGCTCGTAACCGGTGAAGGGAAGGAGACAAATCGAGAGAGAACTCTTGGGAGTCCGGCCACGGAGGAGTCTTCGTCCGGAACGTCGAAACCGGTTATCGTCCGAGGTCTGGGTGAGATCAGCCACGCGCCATCCCCTGTTCCGTCCGCTCCGATGGTCCACGGGCAGGATGACACTCCGGCGCGACGGGAGCCGTCAGGGCCCGTTAAAGTCGCCACAGTGAAAGATCTATTGCTGGACGGGATTGAAAGCTCTCCGGATCGGGAGCCTGTCACCACACCCAAGACGATGGAGGAGTCCCTTCTGGAGTGGGTCGTTGGAGAAAGCGGAGACAAGGCGTCGTCACGGTCTTTGCCCCTCTCCATGTCCGCCCCCTGCCCATCCCTCGGGATCGATCGCGACCACGTCGAGAAACCCCCTGAGACCTCATGGGAAACGCGCCTAGACGATGCCATTGGAGACCTCCAGAGCGGGCTCTTCGAGACATCCCTCGGCAAGCTTCAGACTCTACAACGAGAAGGGTGCACCGACCGATGCCGCCTGGTAACGCACATGGCCGTGGCATTCCTCGAACTGGGACACGTGGGCCTGGCCAAAGAAGAGATCAATCTCCTCTCAGGGAAAACTCTGTCGGATGAGGACCTCTATTTTCTGGCCGACCGCTGCGAAAGGAAGGGGCTGAAGAGTCAGGCCCGCGACCTCTTCCTCAAGCTCTATGCCCAGAATCTCCATTTCCGAGACGCCCGAGAACGACTCAAGGCTCTGACCTCCTCCAATGTCGATGACGAACTCGTCCAGCAGCTCATCTCGTACATCCCCTCTCGCTACCGGGACGTGTCGCTGGTGGGTCGTGGAGGCATGGGAGTGGTCTTTAAAGGAATGGACAGCGATCTGGAACGAATGGTCGCGATTAAGATGCTCGCCCCGCTCTTCAAAGGAAACGTGGAGCTCGAACAGCGGTTCTTCCTGGAGGCCAGAACCCTGGCCCGATTGAAGCACCCGGGAATCCTCGAGATCTACGACTTCAACAAGACCGGGATCCCGTACTTCGCGATGGAGTTCCTGGAGGGGCAGACCTTGTCCGATCTTCTCCTGTCCAAGCAGAAGCTCACGTTGGGGCAGGTCCTCCGAATCATCCATGACGTGGTCGGCGTCCTCGAGTTCTGCCATCGACGAGCCGTCATCCATCGAGACATAAAGCTCGACAACATCTTCGTGACCTCGCGCGGGGAGACCAAACTCATCGACTTCGGGCTCGCCCGTACGACCACGAGTCCGGGCATCACCCAACCTGGAATCGTTCTGGGGAGCCCCCTCTACATGTCACCGGAACAGGTTCGCGGAGTGTGGGTCGACCATCGATCAGACATCTACTCCCTGGGGATTTGTCTCTACCACGTATGCACGGGCCGGGTTCCGTTCAAGGATGCCAGAGAACACCTCACCGCACAGGTCAAGTCACCGCGACTCATCAACGCAAAGCTTCCGGAAGCTGTCGAGAAGATCATCCTGCGGTGTCTCGCCAAGAAACCGGAGGATCGTTTCCAGAACGCCGGGCAGCTCCTCAAGGAGCTGTCACCGTTCGTGCGTCAAGTTCAATCCCCAAAGCGAGCGGACTAGACGCCTGTCGGACTCACATCCGAATAGGTTCCAATCCGGAGGCTGGCGGACGGTCAGAGTCTCACTCCGACAGGCTCCTAGCGGGGCGATTTGGATTTGGCTCGAGTGGGACAAGTGGAGAGATGGTCCGCCCCGTTCGGGTCCAGACGGATCTTTCCACCGCCCGGAGCTGCGACCATCACGGTGAGGCAGCCGCACATTCCACAGACTTCGTTGTAGAGCATCTTGCCCTTGACCGAACAGGCGGTCTCTTCGTCCCATGTCAGTCGGATCCGGGCCAGGCCATTCTTGTTGTCTATCCAGGCCAAGGAGTCTATCTCCCTTCTCATCCATCGGGTCGGCAGGATGGCACACATCATGCTAAAACAGACAAAGCATCCGTCCAAACCCGCTGCCAGTCATGTCCCAATCCTAGCCTGTCATGAAGCCGTCGGTCAACGGTTAAAGCATGACAATCTCGAGCGCATCTCCGGTGGGGGGCATCGGCTTTCATTCCCCCAACGATCGATTCAGCCTCAGGATCGGAACAGCCAGGACACCTGTGGGAAGAGCGACCAGGAAGAACGAAAGAGCGTCGATTCCCCACAGCGTCAACGCCATGGCCACGAGCCCCGTGAGGACCAACAAAACGAGCGTGACAAACCGGATCCTTCCCGTCGCCCCACGGCCCAGAGCCAACGAAATCAGGCTGACCGGAACGACGAAGAAGACAACGCCAGCGATGGCACCGATCCATCGAACGGAGATCGCACAAAGCTCGATCCTTGGACGCTGATTGGGTGCGACCAGGGTGAGACTGTATTCGGAGACTCTGCCTGATTCGGCCAAAGCGGGAAGCTGGATGTCGATCGGGATGGCCCCCTTTCCAGCTCCGGTCTTTCGGATGATGGCCTGGAAATCAGCCATCTGCTGGTGGGCGGCCTGGACCTCCGGAGTAACCGACATCGGAGCCGGAACGCCCGCGGACGGGAGAAAAGCCGGAGCACCCGCGGACGCGATCTCCTCCGAGACATCCGCCTGGGCACCCTCATCAAGAGCCTTTGCCGCATCCTTCTTCTCGGATTCGATCGACGATCCACCGAAGTCCGTGCGGCTTTCACGTTGCATCTTGTCGAGCATCGCTGCCTGTGGAGCGTACCTCTTCGATTTCCTCGGTCTACGACCGAACACGCGGATGTCTTCGGATTTGTGGGCCCGCGCCGCGGATCCCGGCATCTCGCATTCAGCCTGGCCCTTGATACTCATGCGAGATTGCCTGCTTATCTCAAGACAACACATGGAGTTGAGCAGACCCAGGAACGGAGCAGCCACCACGTAGGGCTTCGGGAGATCCTCCAGACAGAAAAGCCGCTCCGCCACGGAGGACAGCGCGGCCTGCCGGGCCACCACGGACGGGCTTTCCCCGTAGAGAAAAATCTCCGGCGGCGTTGCGATATGGACGGTCATCAGGTCAATGGGGAGCTCGATTCGGGGCAACGTGGCAACGAGCCTGCGGCCCGAGACCTCTGGTGGCGCGGCAAAAGCCACCTCCACCAAAAATGGCTTGAGTTGGCCGGAGGACTCCTCACTTTTGGCCAACGGGAGAAGAATCTCCTTGTCCTCGACACTGGGCTGACGCGGTTGACCTGAGACCGTGACCCCCAAAAGCACTCCTGAGGGAGGAAGCTGAGCCTTCAAAAATTGACGAGTGTTGTTCTCCACCTCATAGGTGACCGTGCCGAACCAGGGACCGTCCCTGGGAACGAGGAGCCTTGCGACACCCGACCGGACACGAGTCGACGAGATCTCCATCTCACGATGGCGAACGACCTGGAGGGTGAGCTTCCAGTCCGGCTTCACGTACCGGTAGACCCGATCTCCCGGACCATCCGAATCCGCGCAGGTGGCCTCGGATGGGTCGATCTGATTGATGGGACCAAAACGCACGGATTCCCTGACATCTTCCCCTGCGGGCAGGTGGAGTCTGACGTGGCCCGACTGGGCCTGTGCTCCCTCGACCTTCACGGAGGAGATGGGGACTTCGGTCATGCTCAGACCTTTTTCCGCCATGGGCTTGAACGACGAACGAGAGAACAACGTCGCCCCCAGCGAGAATTGCCCCCGCATCTTCGACCGGAAATGAACGACAAGGCGACCAGTCGCTGGGTTGGCTTTCCAGTCCTCGATGTCTGGCCCCGTGACTCCGGCGATCTCGACGCCGGGGGGGCACAGGAACGTCAAATTCGAGAGGGCACCACTGCGGACCTGGACCTTGAATCGGGCCGCGGTTCTGACCATCCCCGGCTCGAGCCGGGCGCGCAGGTCGTCTGAAACATCGAAGAGGGTCGGTCCCTCCTGGGGAGCGCTGGGCCTGGCAACAACGATCTGACGCTCTCTCCAGCGAACGAAAAGAGTCTTGCTGTACTTCAGACGAGTGATGAGGGTGGTCTCTTTTTCCCCACGCTTGGCGACGACGGCCGTGCAGGGGACGACGGAATACAGCGGGTCACCGATGGGCACAGTGAGTTCGAGGTCGGTGGAAGGACAGGTCGGAATGGCCAGCTGAACGTTCGAGACCTCCTTGAGTACGTCCACTCTGGCCTTGAGCTTGAACGTGACACGCTTGATCCCCGGCTCTCCCACGAACACGTTGATGGCGCTGGCAACCTCTCGGGAAGAGTCCGAGTCGGAAAGACACGGAACATCTTTGCCGTCGACTTTCAGCGACTCATGGAACATCTCCCTGGGGTTAAAACCGATGCGGACGATACCCTTCTCGAAAACCGACACGACATATGTCGCGTCCAACGACACCCAAGACTCGGACGCTCGCCCCTTCAGAAAGCCCGACAAGATCAGACTCGAGGCAGGCGCGGCGACCTCGATGTCGTTTTCCTGAGGCTTCTTCGCCGGTTCCTGACTCCACTTCAGGAGCGTCTCCTCTGCCAGGGATCGGGTATAGACAACCCATTCGTTCTTGGCCCCGAGCCCTTTGAGGAGTCTGTCACAGGGCACGAGGAACTCGTGGGCCAGATCGATCCAGCCGCTGGCTGTCGTTCCGGCGGTGGCCTTGACCGCTTTCAGCGGCGGAACCTCCGAAGGCTCGCCGGCGTCATCGCTTTGCGCGAAGACGCCCGACCCGGTCGCAAATCCCAAGAGAACGATCGACACACCGCCCGTCCACCGGCGTGCCTTTCGGAACATCCGTACTGCGATCGGAGCCAAGGCTCCAGCGAGGCCTCCTCCATAGAGACCAGGCCCGGTCCCGGGAAGGTGTTCCTCGAGCCAGATGGCCAGAACGCCCATCAAGGCAGCGAACACGAGACGGGGAAAACCTCTGAGAGGGGAATCGATCCAGGTGAGGCCGGAGACGATCGCGGCGGCCATGAGAAAGCCGAAGACGAGAGCCATGAGCGTACGAGCCACGAGACCCACGGTAGGGCAGAATCGAAACTCCACGGTCATCTCCTTCTCTGCGACCAGAGCGGCCTGACGGAGAATGACGGAATTACCCCAAGGGAGGCCTACAGCATGGAACGGATTCAAGAAATCGGTCGGTGGCTCGGGCCTTACGGCGCCAGCGAAATGGGAGAAGACCATGCCTTCCGGAAGAGTGATCGTCCATCTCACACCTTCCTTGATGACCGAGAGATCGACCCGGGCGAGCGAGAGGCGGACCGCGGCCGAGCTCTCCTTGGACGAAATCTTCTGGTGGTACTCGATTTTGACAATCTGCGAGACCGCGCGCGACTCGCTCGAGTCACCGGTCTTCAGACTCACCACGTACCAGCGGTTGTCGATGCCCGGAGAGGGCACGAGCACACCACCGACCCTGACGGCATCCAACACCGCCTCTTCCGGGAGAAGGAACCTCAGCACCGGTCCGCTTGAGTTGCGAACCGTGTAGTTGATCGTTGTCCGGATGCGCTCCTCGGAGATCTCGGTCTCTGCATCCAAAAGGTCGATGACCGCACCCTGGACGTCGACGTCGCCGTGACGCAGGAGCGAGAGAACGAGACGCCACGCCGGATTGGCGTGCGAGTACGACATCAGGATTTGTCCGCCGAGCAGGCTCACCGCGGACGGGTCCAAACGCCCGGGCTCGACCCGATCGAGCCCCTCGTCCCTCTCCTTCTCGGCCACCTCGACGGTTCCCTCTCTCTCGATGCCCAAGATTCCCGATTCGAACCGGCTCTCCAGACAGTGGATGACCGGCACCTGAACGTCGATTCGAGGATGCTTCGTCCAGTCGTTGTTGTGGGGGAGGTTGTAGTTGAGGATCAACGACGACTGTCCCGAGACGCGCGAAGAAAGGTCGACCAGGACCGTCTTCTGATCCGTGGTCGCTTTCTCCTCGTACCGCTGGACGTCCTTTCCCTTCACGTCGAGGATCGTGAGCCCCGACGGGACCGTGAAACTCAGCGACGAGACTCCGCGTCCGTGGATCTCGAAGTTGTACACGACCGAGCCTCGAAGAGATGCCTCGTCGAGCGTCAGCTTGGTGATCGTCTTCGCCAGAACCAACGAGCTCGCCTCCTGAACCGCACGACCGACCGCTGGAGCCGGAGCCGGACTCTGACCCGAGACCGGAGTGCTGGCTCCAGGAGCTTCTTCGGTCGCCGCAGGCTGGGGCTCGCGGCTGGCTTTGTCGGTGAAGTGGAGCTCGAGCGGCCGCTCCAATGCGATGGGAGCGACGAGAGTCGTCACCCGACGGACGGCATCTTTGCTGATCTCCGGCTTGACGACCCCCTTCACGTCGATGTTCAGATCCAACCCCGCAAAGGTGGCGGTCATCGTGCCTTGAGGAAATGCCGGTGGCGAAAGCTTCAGCCTGTGCACTCCGTTTGAATCGACGACGACAGTCGCCTCGGCTTCGAATCGCACGGTGTACTCTCCCTTGCCGCGCAGCAGGAGCTTGGTCGTGATCTCTCTGGCCACGTTCTGCACGCACGCATCCGCTTTGTCGAGAGACTCCACGTTGACGCGGTTCTGGGTCATCTCCTGCTGGAAGTACTCGTCGTTCTCCTCTACAAAGACCGATCCGGGTTTGTCGTCCACCAGCACCGGACCAACGGTCAAGTCACCGGTCACAAGAGGGATGCGTTGCCATCCGTCATCCAGGATCCGCAGGGAATACGTCACCTTGAGCCGCGCCACGGCTCCCTCGATCTCGGCTGAGATGTCGCCACGAGTGATCACGTAGGCCACTGGAGGTGCCGGGGGTTTGACCTCTTTCCGCAGAGCCTCCTTGGTCCGCGCTTCTCGGTGCTCACGGAGTTCCCTGACGATCTTCTCGGGTAGCAGCACCGGACTGGCCGAATTGTCCAAGGGTTGGGAGACCTTCTCTTTCTCGTACGGGATCAGCACGGTAGGGACCACCTCAGACCGGGCAGCCGGTGTTCCGGCAAGACAGGCGAGCAGCACCAAGGGGACCGCGAGCCGATTCCGGACGGGCGTGAGAACGGCGAAGGCCAAAACGAAAGCCAAACCGCAGACAAGCCCCGCGAGGTCCAGCGACTGGCTCGGGAACAGGTGCCTCACGCAAGTCAGACCACCCAGGCCAAAGAGGACTCCGATCAGTGGACCGGTCGTCGAGGTTCCCCTTCCGACCGCGAGAATGAGACCTGTCGAGCAGAGGAAGACGAGCGCGTTCAAAATCGCCTGCAGAAAGCTCAACAGACCGGTTCTGCAATAGCGAATGGTGAGTCTTGGCCCCTGCGCTCCTCCACCAGTGGTCGCTTTGGTGAAAAGGCTTCCGTTCGCGAGATCGGGCAACACCAACCGAATCGGAAGGAGCCCTGCGGGTGACGACTCAGCGGACCGGAAAGCCGGACTCTGAGAGGTCCGTTGCTGCGCCTGGATCCAGGAATTAGAGAGGGTCTGCTGTTCGAACGGACTCCGACGTCTCGTCGGAAACCGAGAGCCTGCATTGAACCTGTCTCGCTGAGAGGCGGAAGAGTCAAGAGAAGCATTCGAGTGTCCTCCACCGGCGAAATGGAATCCCCCCGAGGTCTGGGCATGAGCGTAGCCCTCCGGAAGGAAAAGCCTCCAGGATATGGACCCGAGATCCTCTTCGAGACAGGGCAAAGCCAGGGTGCAATGCCCCGCGTAAGTGAGCGAGCCATCGAGCTGAGTCGCGTAGATGACCTCGACAAAGAACGGCTTCAGATCGGCCCCGTCCACCCCACGCGGCGAAAGAATCAACGGGATCAAATATTCGTCCGTCCCCGGACCCTTTCCGGGCGTCACCGGGCGCTCGGCCACCGTGGTCCCCTGCATCAGACTTCCAGGGGGCAGCCGGACAGACAGGAACTGCTGCTGGGTGTTGTAGACCTGGAACTGGCTGCGGGTCAATGCCATGCCCGAGTCGGTGAGCAGAGTCCACACAGACTCCTTCTCGATCTTGAACGTTCGCATGGTCGCACGGGGAAGTCGGGTCGCCACGAAATCGACGGCCCCCCACGACTCCAGCTGAGAGTCGGGCCACTGCCACATGTGATCGGGACGAAGCCGGAACGCGGCCCTCAGCGACGGATGTAACTTGTCCGGACTCATGGGAGTATACTTCTTGAACCGTTCATCTCCTTCAACGGGCCGGAGATCCTCCGGAACCCTGAGAGCCGCGCTACCGATGGCCCTGGCGACACCCTCCAAGGCTGCCGGGACGACCTTCATGCGGACAGAGACCGCCTGGGTTCGATCAGTCATCGGGGGGCTCAGGACTTCTTTCTGGATGATCGTCAGCCCGTAAGACCCTGTCACGAGGGTCGGCAGTTGCGCGGTCAAATGGTTCTGACCGTTGCGGCGCGAGACAGAGTAGGCCTGTATCGACTTTCCCTGGCCGTCGGACACGGAGACGACGTCCATCTTTTCGGGAAGAGAGAGCGTGAGCGCGTCGACCCCCGGAGGAAAGATCTCGTACGCGACCACTGTGCGGGCCGTCAGGATGCGATTTTCATAGGAGTACTCCGTATGAAAAGCTCCGTTGACCTGGGCTTTCTTGCGGATGGAGGAACCGAAGGGTGCGCGAGCCTCTGGGAGGGCGGACGAATCCTTCGACTCCTCCCGCTCCGGTGGCTTTGTGGCGAATCGGATCTTCACCGGTCCGGGAGGGAGCCAGGCCCGGGCAACCGTCTCCTGAGGGGAGGTCGAAACGATGCTCCACTGGCCCGTGGACAGATCGAATATCTGGCGTTCCCGTGGCACCACGAGTTCCAGAGACAGAATGGGGGCCTGAGGAAGGTCGAGCTCGAACTCGCCTTGCTCATCTTTAATGGAGACGCCGGTGGAGTAGGAGATTTCGATCTTCTTCTCGCCACGCCCCTCCAGAACCGCCTCTCGATTCGCCGTCAAAAGCAAAGGACGCCCATCGCATGTCGCTTGATCCAGAGCGCTTCCGCTCAATGCGAGAGGCAATGCGACGTAGGCGTCGGTGTCGACCTCGACGTGATACGTGGCCGAGATTCTGACCCTGCGATCCTCGACTCGAGCCTTCAAGACTCCATCACGGATCAGTGCGCCGCGTGACGTTGGCGTCGGAGACGGAGAGGGCACGGGGCTAGGACACTCCAAACGCTCGATCTCTTCAAGGTCGACAAGCCCGAGAACATCCGGATTGGTGGCGGCTCCCTCATCGTAAGGAAGGAGAATCCTCAGTGGTGGGGTGACCGAAGGCGAGGGTACAGGGCCCGTGGGTTGGACGACGGCCAAGGGGGCGTTCTTCCCCGGCAAAGCCGATGGTTCCGACTGCCCGGTCGGCGTGGGTCCGTTCTGGTCCGCCGGAAGATTGGGGGGAACATCCGCCGACTCAGCGTCAAAAGGAGCCTGCTGCTGTGAAGGAACCTGCATATTGTTGGAGCGATTCCGAGAGTTGGAGAGCTCGTCATTTCGCCGTTTGAACATCTCGAGCATGTTGGAAAGCTTCTGCTTCTCCTCGACCGCCTGGATCTTCTTCAAATCGACAGTCTCAGACCGTCCAAAGGTCGAAGAGAGCCAGCCTCCTCCCGCCAAAACGGGCCGAGACACTACGATCGTAGCGAGCAGCAACGAGACATTGACCAGTGAGCGAGAACGACTCGTGATCGATGGATGAGTCACTTGGCATCCCCCCCTTCCACGGCCACCGGACTACTCGTCTCTGGGGGCGGTGATTGACGGAACCAACCTGTGAGCGCCCACAATGCGCGGAACGTAACCACAACGATCACGACCCACCCCATCAACGACATCCCTCCGGTGAAGGGTTTGCGGAGCTCCTCCTCATCTTGGAGCACTGTGACGCAGAGGTACGATACAGCGACGACCAGCACGGCACAGTGCATCGACAAACCGTAGAACAAAAACCGGAGCGTCAAATACAAAGACAGGCCCCCCAAGGCAAAGCAGATCGCCATGGGAGCGATCCTCTGCCACGGCTTGAGCGATGTCGCCTCGACAACGAATGAAAAGTCTCTGGGAATCACGCCCCCATCCAAAACATACCTCCTGCTGGGGAACGGTTTCTGGATGGGAAGACTGGTGTCCGTGAGGCTCTGCTCTCTTCTGGATCCCCTGAGCACACGGGATCCCGTCTTGAAGGCCACGAGCGTCAGGTCTTCTGGGACGAGCCAGGACCAGTTCAGGGAGAGCGTCGGAAGGCTGACCGAAGGCAAAGCCGCACGGCACGGTCCGCCGGCCCACAGAGGATCGCAATCGGTGCGGAAGATCACCCGAACCGGAACCTCGCCTTCACCGAGAGCCTTCGGCTTGATCGGGACAAGAACGGCGCCGTCCTTTTCTTGACGCGGACTCACGGCCCGCCCCTCCACGGTCACTGTCTCCAGAATGGAATCCGGAGGAAGCGTGAGCTTCAGAAACTCAACGTGCTCGTTGCGGACCGCGTAATCGACGGAGGTGAGCAGTCCCCGATTGGCGGAGAATACAGTGGAGGCAATCGTCTTCTGCACAACCGCGCTTAAGACCGTCACGTTGGGATAGCTCAAGACCTTGACTGCGAGAGTCGCCGGGTGCGAGAGATACTTGTAGAAGAAGAGCGAGTCCATGGTCCTGTGCTGAACGAACTGCGGCGGAAGTGGTGTGTTCTCGAGGAGTTCCAGATTGGCTCGGGGATTGGGCTCGATCTGGACGTTCGCCAGCCGGCTCACGATCACGTAGCCGGTCTCGGCTGCCACCCCCTCGGCCTCGAAATCGGGGAGAACCGCCTCGAATTGCGTCCCGATCCCCTTTGCAAGGGGGAACTCCTTCTTATATCGCAACGAAAAGTCGAACTCTCCGTCCTGCGGATTGGTGAGGATGAGTCGGATCTTCCCAGGAGAAAGGATCTTCTCTGCGAAGAGATCGCCCCGGGCAACGACTTCGACGGCCTCGACCTCTTTCGGAAGCCGGATCGAGACTGCGGCCAGAGGTGCCCGGTGGACGCTGTAACGGAAGTCGACAAGGCCAGAGAGACCGCTCTCGGAAAGCCCGGCCACGTGACAGACGTCCACAAAAGCCACGGGAGTCTTCCGGCTCCCTGAGCCCACACTCGTGGGGCCCGAGTCGACCACCGTTCCATTGTGGCGTTCGGAAGATTCCCGGCCCGCACTCTCCCTAGTCCCACCTTCGGCCGGATGGGTGTCTTCCACGGACGGAAGGTGTCGAGCGATCGTATACCAGCTCAACTTCAGCATGGTGCCGCCCGCCAATTCCGCGGTGGTCTTGGTCGTGCCGGATTCGCAGCTTGTCTGGAGGTTCACTCCGGGCTCCAGGCGAACCTCCAGATCGGACCCGGGAATCTCGATGGAAGCGCGTCCCGATGGAAAGGGAGGAAGCCCGACCTGGATGACCTGGCAGTACCCCTCCACGCTGACCGGCATGAGCACGACGTACTTGAGGGTGTGGGGCCCTTGCCCCTTTAGTGAGACAGAAAAACCCTGGCCTCCCTCGGCCGATCTCAGAAGGATATCCCGCCCGTCCAGAAGGACACTCTCGAAGAGTACACCCTGGGACGGAAGGGCAAAATGGACCTCTTCTGTACCAGGAATCTCCAGGGAATAGGAGGCCTCGAGGCGGCCGTACCGCCGGTCAGCGGACACCTGGATGGCGAAATCGGCCCCCTTGGTGATCAGGTCGCGAGGAAAGCGATCCTTCTGACTACGGACCCCCTCCTGCGCCAGCTCCTCGACGTGAAGGCGTCGCCTGTAGTCCGCATCGAGCAGCGACTTCAGATCCTTGACGGCCAAGAGCCGGCCAGACGACTGCCTCTTAGACAGCAGCGCGGCAAAATCCTCCCGCGGGACGAACGTGGGCAGAATGAGCCTGGGGTGAACCTTGTCCTCAGGCTTCTGAGCATTGACCGTGCCTGCGGCGTGCGAGGCATTCACAGCCACGAGCCAAGGACACAAAGCGAGCGAAAGACAGAACCACAGACTGCGGCCGTGTTGACGAGCCCGAAGCATGAGCCACCCCCAAGGAGCGGTCAGACCGGCTCAAGAGCCTCTGCGAGGTCAGAGTCGGGAGATAGTGGGTGAAGCGACTACCACGACTTTACTCGCGTTCATTATCGAAGGGCAAGGAGCCTGTCGGACTTTTGATTGACAGGCTCACTTCGGAGCTTCAAATCGGCTTGTACGTGGTGACCGGACGGCAGCGTAAAACGGGCTCACCTCGACCCATTCAGCCGTAAAAATCCGCGCTGTATGGGGCCGCTCTCCAAGTCGGACAGTCCTCTCGCTCGCAGGTGCCGGCAGAGGGGGAGATTGTGTGCTATCCTGCCAAGGGAACTTCCGTTGAGCCCAGGGCATTCTTCCCGGTCTCGACGAAGCCCCAGCTCTTGAGAGTGTGGGCGGACTTGTTCGGTCGATGCGCCAAGCAACGGTTCCTGTCGTTCCGCTTTCTACCGGAAGAAACGCCCCTCTCGCATTGCGAGCTCAGAACGTTTTCGAAGCCTGTACTCTGAGACTCGAAGGCGGGCAAGATCCATACTGGCACGATTATTGATATGTAATGGACATAATGAAACTCAACAAGGAGGAAGGAACCATGCGATCCACTGTCGGATCTCTCATCATGATCATTGCGATCTTCTGCTCCCTGACGGTCGATCAGGCGTTCGCCCGTCGCGGGCACTGGAACGGCATTTATGGCGGGATCATGGGAGTCGGCTTCCGTGCCGGCGTCGTCCATCGACCCTACTACAGGGTCCACCACGTTCGCCCCGTCTACGTCAGTTACCCCCTCTACGCCCCCTATCGACACCGCCACCACCACAGGCGCTATTACTGGTAAAGGTGGACGAACGGTCGCGCGGCCGGCCGGAAGCGTCAACGGGGGGCTCGATTCAAGAACGCATCGGGGCCCGCGGCCGGCCCCCTTCTCACTACGGCGTAAGATGTCGTCAACAGCAGGTCAACGTCGAGGAGGAGGGCTACAATAGGTGCATCAAGAACGACTGAATGAAGCTCAGGATGAAAGTCCCGACGACGGCCGATGGCATATCCTGGATTTCGAAGTCGTTGATCAATCTGTCCGTGAGCATCACGACCGCGAGAGTGAAGCAAAAGCCGACCAGCCAGGACACAAGCTTTCCAGCGAGCGGAATGAGGAGAAACGGCAACAACACGAGCGCCAGCGGCCAAACAAACATGAAGAGGCCAATGGAGAGGAATGAGTAGACGATCGCGACGACGATGGCCGTGCACTCATTCTTGATCCTCCACCCCGGAACCAATCTGCTGACGAGCCAGAACGAGACCGCAGTGATGAGCAGTCGGACGATGGAGCTGGTCATGGCATCCCCTTTCGAGTTCGTTTCTGACTCGGCCTTCTATTCCAATCGGAACAACACACTTCGAAACAACACACTGGCCACACAAGCACCGTGCCGCGCGGCGGAATGGAGTACGTGTGAAGGTCGGAGAGCGGCGGCAGGCCAGAGGGAACAGTGCAGAACTGAGGTGCAGAACAGAGAGAGAGAAGGAAAAGTACGGGATAAGGAAAACGCCCAGGGAGCTTTGAGGCGCCCTGGGCGAATTGACCCCCGGCAACGGCTTACTCTCCCACCCCTTCTGTATAGGGCAGTACCATCAGCGCTGGAGGGCTTAACTTCTGTGTTCGGTATGGGAACAGGTGTGGCCCCTCCGCTCTAGTCACCGGAGAAAGGTGTGTAGTGCCGCCGCTCTTATGGACCGGCGGCACCACTCAATGTTTAAAGTCGCGCGTCCTGCTTCTCATCGCGCACTCGAGTTGCATTTTGATCAAGGGTTCGACCGATTAGTACCACTTGGCTAACACCTGTGGCCTATCAACCTGGTCGTCTACCAGGGGTCTTCATCAGAACCGGGTTGCCCCGGTGCTGAAAGGAAACCTTATCTTGAGGCGTGCTTCACGCTTAGATGCTTTCAGCGTTTATCACAACCGGACACAGCTACCCAGCGATGCACTTGGCAGCACAACTGGCACACTGGAGGTCCGTCCACTCCGGTCCTCTCGTACTAGGAGCAGCCCCTCTCAAGTTTCCTACGCCCACGGCGGATTAGGACCGAACTGTCTCACGACGTTCTAAACCCAGCTCGCGTACCGCTTTAACTGGCGAACAGCCAGACCCTTGGGACCTACTTCAGCCCCAGGATGCGATGAGCCGACATCGAGGTGCCAAACCTTCTCGTCGATGTGAACTCTTGGAGAAGATCAGCCTGTTATCCCCGGGGTAGCTTTTATCCATTGAGCGATGGCCCTTCCATGCGGAACCACCGGATCACTTAGCCCTGGTTTCCCACCTGCTCGGGCTGTTTCCCTTGCAGTCAAGCTCTCTTATGCCTATGCACTCGACGCGTGATTTCCATGCACGCTGAGAGAACCTTTGGGTGCCTCCGTTACCTTTTGGGAGGCGACCGCCCCAGTCAAACTGCCCGCCTGCCACTGTCCTAAACCCGGGTCACGGGTCCTAGTTAGAACTCCAACAGCACCAGGCTGGTATTTCAACGTTGACTCCACGAGGGCTAGCGCCCCCGCTTCAAAGTCTCCCAGCTATCCTACACAAGTCCGGCCAGAGTTCAATGACAAGTTACAGTAAAGCTCCACGGGGTCTTTCCGTCCTGCCGCGGGTAGATGGCATCTTTACCACCAATGCAATTTCACCGAGTCCGTCTCCGAGACAGCGCTCCACTCGTTACGCCATTCGTGCAGGTCGGAACTTACCCGACAAGGAATTTCGCTACCTTAGGACCGTTATAGTTACGGCCGCCGTTTACCGGGGCTTCAGTTCTAAGCTTCGAGGATTACTCCCCTGACTCTTCCCTTTAACCTTCCGGCACCGGGCAGGCGTCAGACCCTATACCTTGACTTACGTCTTTGCAGAGTCCTGTGTTTGTATTAAACAGTCGTCAGAGCCTCTTTGCTGCGGCCTATTCAGGCTTACTGGTGCAACCGTGAGGAAGACCATTCACCTTACTAAGGCGACCCTTATCCCGAAGTTACGGGTCCATTTTGCCGAGTTCCTTAGAGACGGTTCTCTCGCGCGCCTGAGGATACTCTCCTCGCCTACCTGTGTCGGTTTACGGTACGGTTGGCTGCTGAACTCCTTAGCGGGTTTTCCAGGCAGCGGAGCATCTGACTCACGGGTTCCGCCCGAAGGCTTCCCCCGGCCATCACCTCTCGGGCTTAACGAACCTCCGGGCTTACCTAGAGATCCACCCTACAGGCTTAGACTCAGGATAACCTGTACCTGAGCGTCATAGCTTTCTGCGTCACCGCTTCAGTGATAACGTTCAGCCGCCAGCACGGGACTATTAACCCGTTCTCCATCACCTACGCCTTTCGGCCTCGGCTTAGGACCGGCTAACCCTGGGCGGACGAACCTTCCCCAGGAAACCTTGGGCTTGCGGCGGTGGGGATTCTCGCCCCACTTATCGTTACTTATTCCGTCATTCTCACTTCCGCTTCGTCCAGTCGTCCTTCCGGTCGACCTTCACCCTAGAGCGGAACGTTCCCCTACCCCCAATCATCCTGGCGTACCAGAACAATTGAGCCACAGTCTCGGTGGTATGCTTAAGCCCCGTTACATTGTCCGCGCGGGCGCGCTTGACCAGTGAGCTGTTACGCACTCTTTGAATGAATGGCTGCTTCTAAGCCAACATCCTGGCTGTCTGAGCGTTCCCACATCGTTTACCACTTAGCATACACTTGGGGACCTTAACTGGTGGTCTGGGCTCTTACCCTCTTGACGATGAAATTTTTCTCCCACCGTCTGACTCCCGGGCATATCAATTACCGGCATTCGGAGTTTGGTTGGGTTTGGTAAGCTTGTAGGCCCCCTAGCCCATTCAGTGCTCTACCTCCGGTAATCTAAATCCCGAGGCTAGCCCTAAAGCTATTTCGGGGAAAACCAGCTATCTCCCAGCTCGTTTAGCTTTTCACTACAACCCTCAGCTCATCCGAAACCTTTTCAATGGTTACCAGTGCGGACCTCCACGCAGTTTTACCTGCGTTTCATCCTGGCCAAGGGTAGATCGCCGGGTTTCGGGTCTACTCCGTGAAACTCATTCGCCCTTTTAAGACTCGCTTTCGCTTCGGCTCCGGGTGTTATCCCCTTAACCTTGCTCCACAGAGTAACTCGACGGATCATTATGCAACAGGCACGCCGTCACGCATTCCGGCTGCCACCCTTGCGGGCACGTTTCCGGCATAGCGCTCCGACTGTTTTGTAGGCATACGGTTTCAGGTACTATTTCACTTGCCCTCCAGGCATTCTTTTCACCTTTCCCTCACGGTACTTGTTCGCTATCGGTCACCTAATGGTATTTAGCCTTACGAGATGGTCCTCGCGGATTCCTGCCGAATTTCACGTGTCCGGCAGTACTTGGGAAGATCTCAAGGAGATCACGCGGATTTCGTCTACAGGACTGTCACCTTCTATGGTCTGACTTTCCAGACAATTCGACTATCCGGTGCTTTGTAACTCCTCCGGGCTATCGCACTCGCCCGCAAGACCTTCCCCCTACCCCTGATAAACAACGGTTGCGCCCTTATACATCTACCAGGTTTGGGCTATGATCCCCGTTCGCTCGCCACTACTTGGGGAATCGTTGGCTTACTTTCTCTTCCTCGGGTTACTGAGATGGTTCAGTTCGCCCGGTTCCCTTCAACCACCCTATAGAGGTTTTACCCCCTTTTCAGATGGTGATAACAGCGTATTACCGCTGCTGGGTTGCCCCATTCGGATATCTACGGATCAAAGCCTGCTAGCAGCTCCCCGTAGCTTTTCGCAGCTTGCCACGTCCTTCATCGGCCTTAGGTGCCAAGGCATCCACCGTACGCCCTTCGTTCCTTGAATTCAAAAATCCCTCAAGCACATCGATGAATTGCAATCTTCGCGACTTTAATATTTAATTTTCAAAGAACACAGCGGAAAAGCCAACGCCGAAACGTCGGCTTTCCCAATATCGTAATATGAACTCCTGCGGAGAAAACTGGGCTCCCTTTGAGCACGTACCGAACCTGTGAGCCTTGGTTCGAGTACGTCGGGCTTGACCGATCACGGCGAGATAAGCTTTCACCTACCCCTCTCCGCGTTCGGCTGACCCTTGATCTCCTTAGAAAGGAGGTGATCCAGCCGCACCTTCCGGTACGGCTACCTTGTTACGACTTCACCCCCCTCACCAAGCACACCTTCGGCGCCCCCTTCCTTGCGGTTAGGTAAAGCGACTTCGGGTGCACCCGACTCGGGTGGTGTGACGGGCGGTGTGTACAAGGCCCGGGAACGTATTCACCGTGACATGCTGATTCACGATTACTAGCGATTCCAACTTCACGCAGGCGAGTTGCAGCCTGCGATCTGAACTTGGGCCGGCTTTGGGGATTAGCTCCACCTTGCGGTGTCGCTGCCCTTTGTACCAGCCATTGTAGCACGTGTGTAGCCCTGGGCATAAGGGGCATGATGACTTGACGTCATCCCCACCTTCCTTCGGCTTGTTACCGACAGTCTCGATAGAGTCCCCAACTGAATGATGGCAACTATCGACAAGGGTTGCGCTCGTTGCGGGACTTAACCCAACATCTCACGACACGAGCTGACGACAGCCATGCACCACCTGTCTCCGCGTCGCCTTGCGGCGAAACCCGTGTTTCCACGGATTGCACGGGATGTCAAGCCCAGGTAAGGTTCCTCGCGTTGCATCGAATTGAACCACATGCTCCACCGCTTGTGCGGGCCCCCGTCAATTCCTTTGAGTTTTAACCTTGCGGTCGTAGTCCCCAGGCGGGGTACTTAATGCGTTAGCGTCGGCGCGGAGGTATTAACCCCCACACCTAGTACCCATCGTTTACGGCTAGGACTACCGGGGTATCTAATCCCGTTCGCTCCCCTAGCTTTCGCACCTCAGCGTCAGTCGTCGGCCAGAGACCCGCCTTCGCCACGGGTGTTCTCCACGATATCTACGCATTTCACCGCTACACCGTGAATTCCAGTCTCCCCTCCGACACTCAAGCGAGATAGTTTCAAAGGCAATTTCCAGGTTAAGCCTGGAGCTTGCACCCCTGACTTGTCTCGCCGCCTACGTGCGCTTTACGCCCAGTGATTCCGGACAACGCTTGCCTCTTACGTATTACCGCGGCTGCTGGCACGTAATTAGCCGAGGCTTCCTCGAGAAGTACCGTCAAAGTAAGTGCGGTATTATCGCACCCACCTTTCTTCCCTCTCAACAGAGGTTTACGATCCGAAGACCTTCATCCCTCACGCGGCATTGCTCCGTCAGGCTTTCGCCCATTGCGGAAGATTCCCTACTGCTGCCTCCCGTAGGAGTCTGGACCGTGTCTCAGTTCCAGTGTGGCCGTTCACTCTCTCAAGCCGGCTAACCGTCATAGCCTTGGTGGGCCGTTACCTCACCAACTAGCTGATAGTCCGTAGGCTCATCTTCGCGCGGTAGCTTTCGCCATCCCTTTTACCTCAGCCTCATGCGGGGCCGGGGTCACATCCAGTATTAGCGCACCTTTCGGCACGTTATCCCGGTCACAAAGGTAGATTACCTACGTCTTACTCACCCGTTCGCCACTCGAAGCACTGTATTGCTACAATACTCCTCGTTCGACTTGCATGTATGATGCATGCCGCCAGCGTTAGTCCTGAGCCAGGATCAAACTCTCCATAGTGAATAGCTTCACAAAAGAGTTGATCTGGTTTCTCCGATTCCCCAGCTCTCCCTCAATTCCAAACAAGCCCTTCGCAGGACTCGCCCTTCCTCGAGTTCGATCCGGTTCCTCGAACCACTCAAAGGATTCCACTAGCTCCCTCACGCAGGGAGTTCATATTTACTTTTCAAAGAGCCCGGGGCCTTCTCGGACCCCTTCGCCCCACCTTCAGATCTATCGATCTTTGGGGGACCGAATCTTAACTCTCCGTGAGTTCGGATGTCAATTGTTTCTTTTGGAAACTTCATCCGAATCGCTTCGAGGTGAGGGCATGATACTTGCTACCTCTTTCGTTTTCAACATGTTTTTCTGTCTTTTTTTTCGTCATGCCGAGTCGATCGCAATGCGGTGTCGGTGAGGGCGCGTGAGGGCCGATGTGATCGGCATCATGCGCCTTCTGGCGCGGGAGCCGAATCTATTCTATAGTGGGTAGGGTGTGCTGGCGTCCGCCTGCCGGACTAGCGCAAAGGACGTTTTCTTAATGGCAGACACAATCCTTGCCGTCGATGACGACCCGATCGTGCTTAAGATTGTCGCGAAGATTCTCAGGGACCAGTTCCACGAGGTCATCACGGCCTCCACTCTCGCAGAGGCGAAGAGCCAGATCAGTTCCCGGGCCGTGTCGGTCGTCCTCGCGGACCTCCTGCTTCCGGACGGATCGGGCGCGGAGATCATTACCTACTCCAGGCGCGTTGACGAGCACACCCCGGTGATCGTCCTGACTTCGAGCGCAAAGCCTGAGTCGGTGGTCGAGGCGATCCGACAGGGAGCTTTCGATTACCTGGAGAAGCCCATCGATCGTGAGCGACTGCTCAGCGTCCTGGAGAGAGCTCTTCAGCAGAGGCGAAAACTGCATGAGATGGGAGTGTCGCCGATCCCTGTTCACGTGCTCGTGATCGATGACGACCTGGTCCTCCTCAAGGTCATGTCAAACTGGCTCGCCGTCCTCGGCATGATCATCTACCAGGCTTCTCATCTGGTCGAAGCCGAGCAGATCCTCAGCGAGGCTCCCATCGACTTGGTCATCGCCGACGTCTTTCTCGAAGAAGGTTCGGGTCTCGAGGTGGCCCGTCGTCTGCGGGAGAGGGGCAACCCTCCCCTGATCGTGGTCACGTCGGCTCGAGATACGGGAACGGCGATCAACGCGCTGCGTGAGGGAGTGTTCGATTTTCTTCAAAAGCCTCTCAATCGGGAGGAGTTCATCTCCAGCGTTCTCCGGGCACGCCAGTTCCGAGAAGCCACGAAGGAGAAGTTCCGCCTCGAGCGCGAGAAGGAAGAGTACCGGGTTCGCCTGGAGCTCCTCTCTGCCGGTCTGGAGGCCAAGGTCAAGGAGCAGGTCGAAGAGGTTCTCAAGGTTCAGAGCTTTGTGACTTCTATATATAGCAGTCTTCCGTCAGGTCTTCTCATTACGGATCGCAACAAGGTTGTGACAGCCGTGAATCCGTCCGCCGAGAAGCTTCTGCGCTGTCCTGCCGACAACCTCGTAGGCAAGCTGGTGGCTGATCACTCGAGGGTTTCCGCTTTCGCGTCGACCATTACCGAGGTCCTGCGCAGCGGCAAGACATTCGCGGACATGGAGGCGGAAATGACTGCCAGCTCAGGCCCTCCGCGACTCCTCGTCTACACGGTGGCGCCGCTCGTGGCGGTCTCGAATCAAGAGGTCCTTGGCACGGTCACCCATTTTCAGGACATGACCAGCCGACGGTCCCTCGAAAACTACAAGTCCCAGTCGGAGAGATTGGTCTCTCTGGGAATGATGGCCGGCGGCATGGCGCATGAGATCAACAACCCCCTCACCGTCATCGTGGGTTGGCTGGAATACGTGCTCGAGCAGCACAGCCTCACGAAGTCGGTGGAGGATGCTCTTCGCAAATGTCTTCATGCCGGGATTCGATGTGGGGAGCTGGTGGGCTCGATGCTTGGACTCTCGCGTCGAACCGCCTCGAAGGTCACACGGCTGGATATCCACACGGTCCTCCGTCGAGTCATCGGCCTTGTCGAGAAGCAGCTCACACTCCACCACGTGGAGTTCATGTCCCAATTCACAGCCACCCAGCCATCGATCGCTGGCGATGAACGCGAGCTAGAACAGCTCTTCTTGAACCTCATCCTCAACGCGCGAGACGCCATGTCCCACGGAGGAAAGCTCTTTCTTTCGACACAGAACGACGGTGACGAACTCGTGGTGCGGGTTGTGGATACCGGAGTCGGCGTCCCCAAGGAGCGTCTTCCCCATTTGTTCATCCCCTTCTACACGACCAAGGACGTGGGTCAGGGAACCGGATTGGGTTTGGCCATCTGTCAGGCCATCGTGGACCGACACCATGGTCGAATCGACGCGTCCAGCGAGATGGGACGAGGAACCACGATTACGGTGGGGTTTCCCATGGTGGGCTCCAGCGCAGAGCCCGAGCAGGACGAAACAGGCCCAGTGCCGGTGCTTCCCCCGCTCAAGGTCGTGGTCGTGGATGACGACCTATCCATACTGGAGCTCTGCCAAGAGGCCCTGAAGACGTGGGGACACGAGGTTCACGCGTTCTCAGACCCGGTCCAATGTCTGGCCTGGATGCATGACAATGCCGTGGATCTCATGATCCTGGACGTGAAGATGCCGTTGATGGATGGAGTGGCTCTGTACCAAAAGATCCAGGAGATCAAGCCTGGAACCAAGAGCCTTTTTATCACCGGAAGCGTCGTCGGCCGAAGCTTGGAGAATCTGAAACTAACCGGCAAAAGCCTAGTGAAGGTCCTGAGGAAGCCCTTCAGGATCGAGCAGATGGGACGGATGTTGGCAAACATCTTCGGTGCTGGCTAGGAGCCGAAGTGGAGAAGCCCAGACCTCGCCTTGACTTCAAACCCGTCACAAGATATGTAGTATCCGGAGGGATTTTTCCAACGGGATAGCGTACAGGAGATCTGACGAATGCCTAAGTTCGAGGACCTTCGCGACATGCTGGCCGAGATCGCCTCCATCGATCCGGATGGGATCGATGCGGATTCGGTCTTCTTCGACGATCTCGGCGTTGAAAACGCTCTGATCCAGGAGTTCCTGAACGCCCTCGAGAACAAGTACGGATTCCAGATCCCCGAGAGCGACGTTCCCAGGATCAACTCGATTAATCAGCTCATCCGCTACATCAACAGCAAGAGCAATTGAGAATCAAACAGGAAACTCCCCTCTACCGCGCCAGGTCACTACGACAGACTCTGACTGTGCAAGTCTGCTCCGCAGAAGGTTTTTGTGACCGACGCCGACAAAGCCCGGGAACAGAGTCCAACCAGACAGCCTCCATCGGAGGATGGCTGAGCTCCTGAAGGTGGAATGCAGGGATGGATATCGCGGGAAAAAAAGAGAGTCGGGGCGAGTGGATTTGAACCACCGACTCCTGGTTCCCGAAACCAGTGCGCTACCAGGCTGCGCTACGCCCCGAATTTGAACAGCTAGACTTCAACCCCCCGGATCCGGCCCTCATACCAATCGTAGGACCAGAATCCCCGTGACGAGGAGCAGGAGCTGCCAAGAGATCGACTCTCCCGACTGCTCGAAGAACCGCACGTTCGAGAGTTCATGACACATCGCTCGAATCCCTTTGATCGAAAGTACCAAAAAGACTTCGGGGACTATCACGAACAACGCGATCATGGTGATGTCATAGAGACGGTCACGCATGATTTTTGATCCTCGCCACGGCCCGGTGCCAAAAACACCATTCTCCAAAGGAGAAGGCCCAAGGGTCGGGTCAAGTATAACATTTTGTCGCGTTTTGTCAAAGACTTTTGGACCTTTCGCAGCGACGGGGCCACGACGCACCCTCGCCAGAGCCCGTCCCCTTCACGGACGGAAACGAGAGACGTCAGCGATGAATTCTCGAGGTCCACCGCCGGTCATTCCGAAAAGGTCGAGGCTGGTGTCGACTCGCGGCCGCTCGTGCAAAGACGCACCACGACATTGCCGGGCCGAGCCCACAGAACCCGCTCTTTGAGCGGTTTCCCGACCACTTGGTGTTCTTGACAAGAGAGGGGTAGGGGAAGTAAAATTTGAACCTGAGACTGGTCATTCCGTATAGCCTCCAGACCTTTTTCCCAAGCGAGAGTGTGTCTTTCGAGCTATAGAGTACGCAGCCGCGCCACGGATGGGCGCGTGTTCGTCGGATCCGGGTCGGTAACGCAAAACTGTTGAGGCGCCCTGACGCAGCGTGCCACCGAGACGAACGCCCTGGTTGGAGTGATTATCGATCGTTCGCAAGAGCAAGATACAGCAGCTTGAAAATGGCCAGATCGTCGGAAATGTCGAGATCGGCTGGTTGACCAATCGTGGACGACGAAGAGATCACAACGAAGACAACCTGTATGTTTTCTCTGCTGCCGACAGCGATTACGAGACTCGTGGGATGTTGATGGCCGTTGCCGATGGCATGGGGGGACATGCCGGCGGCGAATACGCGAGCCACATCGCTGTGGAGGCCCTCGAGAGGTTTTACCAGAACGAGACGATTACACCCGATACGCCCCCTCAGGAAGCACTTCGCCGCTGTATAGAACAAGCCCATCAGCTCATCTATTCTCAGGCCCAAGATTCTCCCATTCTGAAAGGGATGGGGACCACCCTCACCGTGGCGCTTCTGCATCAATCATCCCTCAACCTGGGGCAGATCGGAGACAGCCGCGCCTACCTCATCCGTAACTGCTCCATCAAGCAACTCACCAATGACCACTCTCTGGTCGCAGAGCAAATCCGGATGGGACTCATCACCGTCGAGGAAGCCGCCTGCCACCCCGCCCGCAACATCATCACCCGGGCGCTAGGGACGAAAGAGAAGGTGGATCCAGACTTCTACTCGTTCACCCTGGAGCCGGACGACCGCATTTTGATATGCAGCGATGGACTGCATGGAGCAGTTGACGACGAGAAGATGCTCGAGTTGACTCTGAGCTCCCCCAGCGCACCGGCGTCATGCATCCGGCTTGTGGAAGAAGCAAACGCAAATGGTGGCCCAGACAACATCACCGTGGTGATCGTCCACATAAAGCCGATCAAGCCATTCTGGAGGCGCCTGTTGAGGATTTGACCGCAAGACCAATAAACACGATCTTCGGTCGAGTCGATCGTCGATCCCGGCCATCTCGAGTCCGGAAGCGAAGATCGTTCGGTAGAGATCAGTCGTCAGGAGGACCTAAACGAATATGAGTAACATCGAAGCTCTGCTAAAGGTTGTACTGACCCAGCCCGCGTACATGGCCGGTGGTGTCGTCGGCCTCGTCGTCTTGATCGTCCTCATATTCGTTCTCCGAGGGAAAAAAGGGGACGCTGGCGCTCAGGCCAAGACGGCCGGTTCCACCAAGGGGACCAACATCGCCGCCAAGGAGAAGTTGGAGGGGCTGGGAAACTCGGATTCCAAGGCGAGCCAGCAGTCGAAGCTCTCCTCGCAGACCCTCGACACGAAGGTGAGTGGCGGCGGAGCAAAGCCGTCGGCCGCCAAGGACCCGTTCAAGGATGAACCAGACCCCCGCCTCGTGACGCAATACCAGGAAGGAACGGGCGAGGGTATCGAAGAAATCGAGGCTCGTCTCAAGGAAGACCCGAACAACGAGGATCTTCTGGACTGGCTTGCCTTCATGTACTACAGCAACAACAAGCTCGAAAGGGCCGTGGAGACTTACCAGAAGGCCATCAACCTCAACTACGAGAACGAGCATCAGCACTACTATCTGGGCAATGCCTACTACAAACTCGGCAAGTTCGACCGAGCCGTCGAAGAATGGGAGGTCGTAGTGCAGTTGAAGCCCGACTCGAAGCTTGCTGCCAATGCCCAGGAGCGAATCCAGAAGGTCAAGTCCGGTCACTAAGATCAGCTCGACGGCCGTGGGATGACCTCCAGGGCTGCTTTCCTCTTGACATTGCTCAACAATCGATTCACAGCGTTGAAGTTCTCCACAGCCGGCACTGGCCCGGCCGCCTTTCGTTGCAGACGCAACGCGACCTCTGCTCTCGGGGAAAGTCGCGAAACGGAGGGCGTGTAGTGGAGGAGTTGACCACCATCGGAAACTTCCTGGTCCTCCAGGAATTGGGTCATGGTGGAATGGGAGCCGTCTTCATCGGCTACGAAGCGACCCATCGGCGACTCGTCGTCATCAAGACTCTCTTCGAGCAGTGGGCCAAAGAAGAGAACATGGTCAAGCGCTTCGTCCGGGAGGCTGCGGTCTACCAGAAGCTCAACCATCCGAACATCGTTCGGTTCATCGACTCAGGGTGTGATTCCGGCACTCACTTCATCGCCATGGAATACATCAAGAGCCGCGCCCTGGATGAGGTGCTCAAGAGCGGAGGACGCCTCCCCGTCAACACCGCGGTCAAGATCATGGGGCATCTCACAGACGCGGTCTCACACGCCCACGAGAAGAACATCATACATCGAGACCTGAAGCCTCAGAATGTCATGTACTCCGAGGACGGGGTCGTGAAGCTCCTCGACTTTGGCATCGCCCATACAGAAGACGACCTCATCAAGACGCAAGAGGGCTCGATCCTCGGGACGTTCTACTATGCGGCGCCGGAGCAGAATCAAGGGAAGAAGGTCGACGAGAGATCGGATCTGTACTCGTTGGGAGCCATCCTCTACGAGATGCTGACTGGAAAGAGGCCCATTTCGGGCTCAAGTCTTCTCGAGGTCACCCGCGCCCAGATCATGGGAGGCATCATCGCCCCTTCGGTCTTCAACCCGGAGGTACCCAAAGGGCTGGAGAAGATCATCCTCAAACTCCTCGAGAAAGACCCGAACAATCGCTACCAGACAGCTCGAGAGCTGATCTTCGACCTGCAAAAATTCCGGGAAGATCCCAAGGGGTTCGATCCGACCCGGATGTTCGATGACGAGGAGACAGAGACCAAGTGGGAGAAGGCCAAGGAGGCCTACAACAAGAAGAACTACGATTTTGCCCTCGACCTGGCAAAGGGTGTCGCACAGGCCAAGACCGATTCTCCAGAGGTCTTCGTTCTTCTGGGCAAGATCTACGCGGCCAAGAACTTTAAAAAGCCTGCCTTGGACGCGTTCAAAAAGGCGTTAGCCACGGATCCCGAGAGCACTCAAAACCTGCTCGATTACGGCATCGCCCTTTACTCCTTGCGAGAGTGGGATGAGGCCGAGGCCACTATCAAGAAGGTATTGGAGCTCGAACCGGAGAACATGTACGCCTCCCGCTACGTGAAGCTGATCGCGGATGCGCGGATCAGGCCCCCACCGGCTGCGGGCGCAGGTCCTGGCTTTGCTTCCTCCCCGACGCAACGCCAAGACAAGGCTTCCGAGGTTCGAGCCGCGCCTCAGACACCGGGCAAGGGTCCAGCTGTCACGCTTTCCGCGCCAGAATCCCCCGAACAGGCGGCCGCCAGAGTCAAGCGTCTGACTCGCCTCTGGTGGGGTTACGGCTACTGGAAGACGGGTCAACGGGGAAAAGGTGTTGTCTGGAGCCTCATCGAGGCTTTGATTCTCGCGAGCCTCTTGTTTCCCCTGGCTTATTGGCCGACATTCCATGTAGATTTTGCCGCGACCGCACAAGGATTCAAAGATGCGGAGCTAAAGGCTACGTTCCAGAGGTGGCATGATCAGAAACTCGATGTCCACGCGAACGATTTCTTGAACAGCCCCTTGCGCTGGGTTACTGTGAGCCTATCCCTGATTCTGTTTCTCCTGGGAGAGGCCAAATTACCCCTCCGTGTGAGGGAGCAAGGGCCGGATGGAAGAGGAAGCCCGGGAGGCTAATCTTGGGCGCTGTCGTGTCGGTGATCAGTCTTGAGAGCCGATTTCGTTCCAGCAACGACCCATGTCAATGATTTTCCTCAACTCCTATCAGATCTCGACTCGAACCGATATCGGTCTGGTCCGACAAGGAAACGAAGACAACTACTACGTGGTGTCTCCGGACAGGACAGACCTTGAGGTAGAGGGGGTTCTCGTTGGAGTCGCTGACGGAATGGGCGGACACAACGCTGGTGAGGTCGCCTCCCAGGTCGCTGTCGAATCGCTAGACAGCTTCTACGATCCTCCCGGAGAGGACATCTCTGTCGAGGAACGGCTGGCGCGAGCGGTCAGGCGAGCCAACGCACGAATTCTTGAGCTCTCCGAGACGAGCTTGGAGCTCCAGGGACTCGGAACCACGTTGACGGCCCTGCTGATCAAGAAAGACCAGGCCGTTGTCGGACATGTGGGGGATTGCCGGATCTACCTCTACCGGGGTGGCAGGCTCTCACAGCTCACGCTGGATCACTCTCTTGTGCAGGAAGCGGTGAGAGAAGGGATCCTGACTCCGGAACAGGCACGCGTCCATCCGCAGAGAAATATCATCACGAGAGCCTTGGGAACTCACGACGATTTGGAGGTCGATACGATCGTCCTCCAGGCGCAACCGGGTGACCTCTTTTTGCTTTCGAGCGATGGGCTCCATGGTCTTCTCGAAGACTTTGAAATGGAGGACATCATTCACAACGCGAAGGGCGACGTCGATGTGGTCACTGAGAATCTCGTGGAAGCAGCCCTGGAACAGGGTGGTACGGATAACGTGACGGTCGTCGTGCTCAAAGTCCTTGGAGGAGATCCTCTGGCCGAGGCCCCCGTTCCGGGGGAATCGAGGGAATCCAGCGGCGTGTAGACGTGACAACGCACCGCCGGTTCTCGGAATTCGAGGGGCTTGAGTCTCTCCGCATGGTGGGGGTCTAGGTGAAGACTGGCGAAAATGTAGACCGCTTCACGATCCTCAAAAAATTGGGGCATGGAGGGATGGGGGGTGTCTTCATTGGCTTCGACCACCAGTCCAACGAACTGGTTGCCGTGAAGATTCTATTTCAGGAGTACGCCGACGATCAGGTCTACGTCAAACGATTCGAACGCGAGATCGGCATTCTCAAAGCCCTCGTTCATCCGAACATCGTCAAACTCATCGATTCCGGGATCGACAAAGAACTCCACTACATGGCCCTGGAGTTCGTCCGGGGCAAGACCCTCGGGGATCTGATCCAGGCCCGCAAGAAGCTGCCCCTAGAGATTGCCATCAAGGTCACGAAAGACCTGGCGAGGGCGCTGGCGTATGCCCATGCAAATGGGATCGTCCACCGTGACGTCAAGCCGGCAAACATCATGGTCATCGAGACCTCTTGGACGGTGAAAATTCTCGACTTCGGGGTCGCTTACATGGATGACCAGCGTCTCCAGACGTCGCTGGGCCGGTTCGTCGGGACCCTTTCGTACGCGGCTCCGGAGCAAGTCCGAGGCTTGCCCGCGGATGAGCGTGCGGATCTGTACGCGATGGGGCTCGTGGTTTACGAGATGCTGACGGGCCGAAAGGCGCTGCTGGGCTCCAATCAGTCGGCCATTCTGCAACAGCAGCTTTCTGACGCCTACACACCCCCGAGCCAGCTGGAACCGACGGTCCCTTCGGAGCTCGGAAACCTCATCCTCAAGTTGCTCCGTGCGGAGCCTCAACACCGCTACCAGAAAGCCGACCAGTTTCTCTACGATTTGGAGCTGTTCGAGAGTCGCTACAAGTCGCAGGCCTTCCACGCCCGGTCGGTTTACGACTATCCCGAGTTCGTGAAAGACTTCCAGGAGGCAAACGCGGCCTTCGAAGGCAAAGACTACGAGACGTCGTTCAGACTCACACAAGATCTGGCGCGAAAGGCGCCACGAGCGGCCGAGGTCTTCTTCTTGCTCGGAAAGATCCAGTCAGAACGAGGTTTCACGTACAACGCCATCCAGGAATATGTGAAAGCCACAGCCTTTGATCCGGACAACACCTACTACCACCTGTCCCTGGGCGTCGCCTACCAGGCGATCGGCATGAGGGACCAGGCTCGCACCGAGCTCGAGACGGCCCTTCGCCTGGATTCCAACAGCAGAATCGTCCGGCAAAAGCTCGATGAACTCGACCAGGTCGCAGCCCCCCCAGCACAGGGGCAGATTCCGGTCGAGGAACCCTCCCGAGTCAGCTACTTGGACCAGGGAGAGGATGAGAAGCTTGCCCAAGTCGAGAAGGCTCGCAAAGAACGGGAACCGATCATCGCCCAACTCAAGAATCTCCGGCCTGCTGCCAAGAGTCGAGCAGAGACAGCGTGGAGATCGGCCCTGTGGTGGGGCGGCGGCTTCTCCTATCTGGAAGCTCGGGGCAAGGTGATTGTTCCGACAGTGCTGCAGTCCTTGTTCGTGGTTGGCGGGCTCTATCTCTGGTCCCACTCCATGCTTCTCCAAAGCGCTGCCGGACAATCGAAAAGCCTTCTCGCCGTGGCGGAGTTTCTGAAAACCCCCGGACATCTGGCGGGAATGATCCTCTCTCTGTACGCCTTGGCAACCCTTTATTTCGTCAACGAATCCGTTTCGGATGCCCATCTCATCGGACTCCAGGGATTCGTGATCCAGGAAAGAAGCGAGCGCCAGTGGGTGACGGTCAACGTGGGCAAGGATCGGGGGGCGCGAGTTCTTCAGATCTTCCACATATTCAGGGAGTCCGATTCTCGAGATGGTTGCGGCGTACTCGTTGGGAGGATCCTCATCAAAGAGGTCGGAGAGGAAACATGTTCCGGTCCTTACTATCCGGATACCCGAGATCAACCCGCCCTTGGGCTCGTGGCCGTGGTTCAGGAGGCGATCAGATCCAAGCTGGTCGACCTCTCCAAACCGCTTCCAGGCCGGTTCCCTCGATTCGATCAGGGCTCCGGACCGGTTGAACCGACCACCGGACTCGTCTCGAAAGGGTAGACAGCATTGATTCAAAAGAAACGAGAAGAAGGGGCCCTTGTTCTCACGGTGCTTCGTTCCTTCATGGCCGACCGCGGAACGGAAACGTTCGAAGCAGCCTACCGTCCACTCGTGGCGACCGAGAAGAAGCTGGTCATGGATCTCTCAGAATTGGACTACATCGATTCCAGTCACCTGGCCACCCTGGTCGTCTTCTACAAACGCGTGGTGCAGTCGGGTGGCAACGTCGTCTTCACGGGCTTGCGGCATACCGTACGCGATGCGCTGCAGGTCACGAGGCTCGACAAAGTCTTTGTGCTGGCGGCGTCGACCAAGGACGCTTTGGAGCTGCTCGAGAATCTCCCCCCAAACGAGGTGGCCACCGGTCACTGAACGTCGGGAGACCTCCAGCTCCGACCCGATCCCTGACGCGAACACGGAACTGTCTGGTCGTGGGATCAGCCTACGCTCCCCCGGGTCTTGGGCAGTCTGTCCCCGATGCTGCGCGGACACGGCTCTGTGCGGGCTCTGCGACGTTGACTTTCGGACTCCCGGATGATAACCTGAGGCACCTTTGCCCCCCCGGGACAGCTTTGATGGCTGGTTCTCGGACAGGTTCGGCAGGTCTGACGTCATGGCAGTACTCGAGATCGTGAAATATGGGAATCCGATTCTTCGCAAGGTTGCCAAGCCGGTCGACAAGGTGACGCCGGAGTTGGTGCAACGAACCGAGGATTTGTTTGATACCCTGCGACACGCGCAAGGCGTTGGTCTGGCCGCCAACCAAGTAAATATCGACCTCTCTATGGCCGTCATTTCCTACAAGGAAACGACGCTCAGGCTTTTCAACCCGCGAATCGTGGAGAAGAAGGGGGACCAGCACCTCATTGAGGCGTGCCTTTCGGTTCCCGGAGTGGAGGGGGATGTACACCGCGCGGAAGAGGTCACTCTCGCCTATCTCGACGAGCACGGAGTGACCGTGGAACGGATGTTTCATGGTCATCTTGCTCGCATCGTCCAGCATGAGGTGGATCATCTCAACGGCATCTTGATCGTTGCCCATTTCTCGACCGCAACCCGGACGCTTCATCGAAAGGCGCTGGAGCGCCTCAAGGCGGAGTCCTGCGGTGGCCGGAAGAGCGTCTGACCCCATGAGACTGATCTTCATGGGCACTCCTGATTTCGCTGTGCCTGTTCTTGATGCCCTCCACAGCGCACATCACCATCTCGCGGCCATCGTGTGTCAACCCGATCGACCCGCTGGCCGTGGCCTTTCCGTTTCCATGGCTCCGGTGAAGAAACGGGCTCTCGAGCTCTCCTTGCCAGTTCTCCAGCCGCTCAAGATAAAGGATCCCGCATTTTTCGAGAGTCTGCGATCTGCCGAGCCCGAGGTCATCGTGGTGGCGGCATACGGCAAGATCCTTCCCCGCGAGATTCTCGCCCTCCCCGCTCTGGGCTGCTTGAACGTCCATGCCAGCCTTCTTCCTCGACTCAGAGGAGCCTGCCCCATCCATCGTGCGATTCTCGAGGGGGAAGAGAGAACCGGGGTCACGATCATGCAGATGGACGAGGGGCTGGATACGGGCGACATGCTGTTGTGGGAAGAAACCCCAATCGGGCCTCGCGAGAATACGGGACAGCTTCATGACAGACTTGCGACGATGGGCGCAACCCTCGTGGTCCAGACGCTGGATCGCCTCCGAGACGGTCCACTCTCGAGGGTCCCCCAGGATCACGCCAAGGCTACCTACGCACCCAAGCTGGCCGAGGGAATCGCGCTCATCGACTGGAGCTTGCCGGTCTCTCGGCTGGACAGGCTCGTGCGAGGACTCTCCCCATTCCCGGCTGCCTACACGGTTCTGGAGAAACGACGGCTGAAAATCCTCGAGGCCGAGCCCTGTGACGGCACTGCGGGATCCTCTCCGGGCACGGTGATCGAAGCGGCCCCCTCACGAGATCTGCTCGTCGTCGCGTGTGGTGAGGGAGCGCTCAGACTTAGCCGCGTGCAGCCCGAGGGACGCCGGCCCATGACCGCAAGAGACTTCCTCGCAGGTAACAGGATTCAGATCGGACAGACCCTTGGATCGACCGGGAAGCCATGCGGCACGCGCCCTTCGTTGGAGGTCCAGACGGTCAGGGGGCCGGAGGGACTCCGGTGAGAACGCATGCTGAAGCTCCTGTACGGACTGATCGTCCTTCTTGGCACCGTGTTCGGTGTCACTCTTGCGTTCCAGGTGGATACGCAAGTACTGAACGACATCCCCGGTTTTTCCGGCTACTCGAACCCGCACATACTCCTGGCAATCCTTCTCGGAGGGCTCGGATACCTGGTAACGGCGACCATCTCATGGGAGCTGGAGAAATGGTGCGAGAAACAGCTTCCCAGTCTCCGGATCAAAGACATCGTGTGGGGACTCGCCGGCCTCATCTCCGGCCTCGTGATGGCCACCCTCCTCTTGATCCCGCTGTACTCCTTCGTCTCCGCCGAGCCGGTCAAGCAGGCTCTGGGGTCCAGCTCGGTCTTCAAGACGCTCACGGTGGTGACCCCACCGTTCGTCATCATTCTCTTCGGCTACCTGGGAGTGCTGCTCTTTCTGAAGAAACAGGCCGATGCTGCCGAGCTGCTGACGCCCTCGACTTCTCTGAACTCCGGATCAAAGCCCAAAGTCCTGGATACCTCGGTGATCATCGATGGACGCTTCGTCGATCTCATCCGCACGGGGATCATGGAGGGCCCGATTCTCGTGCCGCAGTTCGTCCTGGGAGAGCTCCAATACATATCCGACGCCCCCGATCAGCACAAGCGCCAGCGTGGCAAGAGGGGGTTCGCGATCCTGGAAGCTCTCAAGGAGCTCAAGGGAGTCTCGGTACGATTCACCGCCGACACGTGTCCGGACATTTCCGAGGTCGATGCCAAACTGATCCACACCTCCCGCGAGACCGGCGGGGTACTCATCACGAACGACATGAACCTCCACAAACTCGCGAGACTTCAAGACGTCGCCTGCATCAACTTGCACGAGGTATCCAACGCTCTGCGTCCGGTCGTGCTCCCTGGCGAGGAACTGGACATTCAGATCGTGAAACGAGGAAAAGAACACCGTCAAGGTGTGGGGTACCTAAACGACGGAACGATGATCGTGGTGGAGAACGGCGCCCCGCATCTGGGCTCCCTGCAGCGTGTCGTCGTGATCTCGGTACTTCAGACATCCGCGGGACGCATGGTGTTCGCGCGGGTGGATACTCAAGGCCCGTCCCAGGCCACGGCGGTCCCGGGATCCCACGGGGGGAGAACTCTGTCAGAAGGATCCTAAAAAACCGCCGGATCCATCGAACCCTAGGAGGGGAGGCCAAATAGAATGCTTGTCAAAGAGATCATGATCCTCAATCCGGTACTGCTCAAGCCTCACCAGAGCATTTTCTCAGCGCGCGAGATCATGCTCATCCACGAATACGAGTGTCTGTTCGTCGTGGATGCTGATCGAAAGCCGATCGGGGTGGTCACCAGCATCCAGATGTCGATGGATGAGAAGAAGAAGACGGTCGACAAGGTGATGAGGTCGGACGTGGTGACTCTGCGCGAGAACCAGACGGTCCAGGAGGCCGCCGCGCATTTCACGCACCACGATCTAAGCCTCATGGCCATGCCGGTCGTCGATGGGGCCGGGGCAGTGGTCGGAATTGTCACACTCAAAGACCTCGTCAAGGATCTCGCCCAGCCGACCGCGAAGGAAGGCATATTGACCCCGGAGGCCGCGGTCGTGTTCCTGAGCATGACACGGACCGAGGAAAAGGAAAAGCTCTGGGTGGACAGGATCCGACAGCACAATCTGAAACCGGCGATTACCCAGGTCGGAGCCAACGCTGAGAAGCTTCCCATCAAGATGAGAGAATCGGCCATCGTCGCGGCCATCGCCTACGGTGTCATCAAGGAAGACACGAGGGAAAAGATGGCAGTGTCCAACGCCATCAAAGAGATCATCCTTCAGCTCAAGATGGTCTCGCCCGGACTTGGTGGAGGCTTCAAGGTCGGCATCGTGCGCGGCGAGGGGAGGGTGTCGGTGGCTGCGTTCGGTCGCTGCGGACACGCGCTCGCAAACAGCGCAGAGCAGATCTTCATGGGATCGAGTGTCTTGTAGATGAACCGGCTTAAGAGAGCGGCAACGACAGACACGGTTCGGGTGCGTTTTGCCCCGAGTCCGTCGGGATTCCTGCACGTGGGCGGAGCGCGCACGGCGCTATTCAATTGGCTGTTCGCGCGACACCATGGCGGCAAATTCATCCTGCGGGTCGAGGACACCGACGCCAAGAGGTCATCCATCGAGTCGATCCAAGCGATCATCGAATCCATGAGATGGCTCGGCCTCGAATGGGACGAAGGGCCGGACAAGGGCGGGCCCGTCGGGCCGTACTTCCAGTCCGGTCGACACGAGGATTACCAGGCGGTTGCCCGACAGCTTGTGGAGTCGGGCTACGCCTACCCTTGCTACTGCACCGAAGAAGAGTTGGATCTGGTCCGCAAGGAGCAGCAGAAGACCGAGCAGCCCATCCGTTACAACGGACGCTGTCGGGAGTTGACCCGCGAGCAAAGGGAGTCTCTCGAGCGCGAAGGAAGACCGGCGGCTCTTCGATTCAAGATGTCCTGCGAAAGAGTGACGGTTCCCGACATCATCAAGGGCCCGGTGGAGTTCGACGCGGCCTTGTACGGGGATCAAGTCATCCTCAGATCGTCCGGTCAGGCGATGTACAACTTCGCCTGTGTCGTGGATGACACGCGAATGGGGATCACCCACGTGATCCGGGGAGACGAACACCTGGCCAATACGCCCAAGCAGATTCTCCTCTACCGAGCGCTGGGCATCGAACCTCCCCTGTTCGGCCACATCCCGATGATTCTGGGAAAAGACCGTGAGAAGCTTTCCAAGAGACACGGACACACTTCCGTCGGTGAGTACTCGAAGACCGGTTACCTCCCCGATGCGATGGTCAACTATCTCGGTCTGCTGGGCTGGTCCAGCGGAACCGACGACGAGGTCTTCACTCGCGAGGAACTGATCCGTCGGTTCACCCTGGAGGGCGTCGCCAAGAACCCGGCCATTTTCGACGGGACAAAGCTGGGCTGGCTCAATCAACAGCACATCAAAAAAAAGACGCCGGAGGAGCTCGCCGAACTCCTGCAACCGTTTCTCGAGGCATCGTTCGGGCGGGCGATTCCCCGGGACGATCTGGACCGGTCGTGGCTGATCGAGACGGTCCGATTCGTCGCCGACTTCCTGGTCGTTCTCTCGGACGTTGGCACCCGCTTGAAGATCCTCTATGAACCTCAGGTCGAGGTGGAGGAAGAGGCTCTTTCGGTACTGAAGGCCTCCCCACGAGGCGCGGAGCTTCTGTCTCGGTTGAGGAAAGACATCGAAACCACCCCTTGGTCTCAGGACGCGCTCAAGGGGCTGTTTCACCAATTGGGGCAGGACTTCTCTCTCAAGGGCAAGCACCTGTTTCATCCGCTACGCGCGGGAACCACCGGTCGCCTGCAGGGAGCCGATCTCCTGACGACCGTCCGGCTCCTTGGCCGCGAACGAGTGATGACCAACATCGATCGGATACGGGCGATGATCGGCTCGACGGGAGGGGATTGACCAAACAGCCTCTTCACCGGACTAAGGCGTCGTGAAGTTGCTTATTGGCTATGAATCGCTACTACGAGAAAGGAACTTCCGAACTGGCCTCAGGCCACCTGGACGAGGCGGCGTTGGCGTTCACGGAGGCCATTCGATACTATCCAAAAGACATCTACGCCTACAACAAGCTCGCCTTCGTTCTGCGAGAACAGGGTTTCTTTTCCAAGGCGGTCCGGATTCTTCACGCGGCGCTGGAGGTGAAGGACGATGATCTCTACACGCACCATATTCTGGGGAACACCCATCTGGACGAGGGGCGCTACCGAGAAGCGGTCGTCCAGTTCGAGAAGGCTCTCGCCATTCGTCCTCACGATGTCTACACGCTCAACAGCATGGCCCTGGCGCACCGGTGGTTGAAGGACCATGCCCGGGCCGTGGAGCTTCTCGAAACAGCCATCCACATCAACGCCAAAGATCCGTACACCTACAACAGCCTCGCCCAGACTCTGATCGAAATGGAGGATCTGGAGAAGGCTCTGTCCGTTCTCCAGCGAGCCCTGGAAATCGCACCAGAGAACGCCCAGATCCACTTCACCCTGGGAGATCTCTATCTGCTCCTGGATGACAAAACCAAGGCCAGGGACCGCTTCGAGTACCTCACTTGTCACCACCCATCCTCAAAGCTGGGCCCCCATGGATTGGGCAAACTGGCGCTTGCTGCCGGAGATCTGGAGGAAGCTCTCTCGCATTTGCAGAAAGCCCTCACTCTCGATCCCAAGGATGCTCACATCCTTTGCACCGTCGGTGAAGTGTACCTGGAGCAGGGGAATCTCGAGGCGTCTGAGCGCTACTACGAACGGGCTCTTATTGCCCAGCCTCGATCGGCTACCATTCTGAGCGCTCTGGGTGAGGTCTACGAGAGACAAGGGCTCGTTTTGAAGTCCTGGAACTCGTACCAGGAGGCACTCAGCATCGATCCGGAATACGGCTACGTCCATTACCTCCTGGGCCGGCTCTACATCAACCAGAAGATGTACGCAAAGGCAGAGGCGAGCTTGCGAATCGCGGTCAAGCTCGACTCTTCCGACATCTACAGCCAGAACTCGCTTGGTTTCCTGAGACTCTTGGCCGGAGACTATATCTGTGCTCAGGAGATCTTCGAGCAGGTTCTGCAGATCAAGCCAGACGACGAGTACTCTTTGCTTCATCTGGCCAAGGCACTTCTGGGAGCCCAGAAACACGCGGAGGCCCGCACGATGCTCAAACGTGTCATGGACTTGGGGCCGAAAGGTCAGTTCTACCAGCAAGCCACGGAGCTCCACGAAGCACTCTGAACCGTGAGGAGCTCGACCTTCTCTCCAGTTCAGTCGGGATCCGAGCCCAGACAACACTGGGGAGGGTGCGAATCCGGTCGCATGCGAGCGCCGATCCCAAGCGCCGACGACCAAGATAGAAAACCATGGGGAACGCACACATGCTCATCATCATCCCGACCTTCAACGAACGGGAGAACATCGAGGTACTCATCGAACAGATCATTGCCCAACCGGTGGAAGCTGACGTGGCCGTCGTGGACGATTGCTCACCGGACGGAACCGGAGAGATCGTCCGGAGTCTTGCGGCAAAGAACCCGCGAGTCCGCCTTTTGACCTCGTCACAGAGAGAGGGCTATGGCAAGTCGATCCTCCGTGGGTTCCGATTCGCGATGGAGAGCGGGTATCTGAGCGTCGCGACAATGGACGCCGATCTCTCGCATGATCCAAAGTACCTGCCCGATCTGACTCGCGAATTGGCTCTTGGATCCGATCTCGTCGTGGGCTCTCGATACACCTCTGGCATCAGCGTGGTCAACTGGCCTCTTCGCAGACTCCTCTTGTCAATTTTTGCCAACAAGTATGTCCGATTGATCACCGGGTTGCCCCTGGCAGATTGCACGTCCGGCTACCGGGCCCTGAAAAGAGAAGTGCTCGAGTCGATCGACCTCGACTCGATCCACTCGAACGGTTACTCGTTCATCAGCGAGGTCAACTTTCGAGCTCACCGAAAGGGATTCCGACTGTCGGAGGTGCCCATCATCTTCGTCGAACGACGCAAGGGCGGCTCCAAGATGTCATTGTCCGTGATGATCGAGGCCGCGACGATGCCCTGGCGTCTGAGGTTGGGCCTCTAGACCATTCCGGATTGGAGCAATGATCTGTACGGCTGCGAGTCGCATCGAAAGCGGGACGGTCACCAGGAGCCTGTCGGACTTTCGTCCGACAAAGCTCCAGTCCGGAGGTTCCAGTCCGGCGTCTAGACTAGAGACACTAGCTCCTGGAACCGGCCCCACGAGTTCTTCATCGTCGTGCTTTCTACAGGCGAGGTTCCTATGACTACGATCCTCCTGCTGACGGTCTCAAACGTCTTCATGACCTTCGCATGGTATGGCCATCTTCGATACCGTGATTCGGCTCTCTGGAAGGTCATCCTGGCAAGTTGGCTCATCGCATTCGTCGAATACTGCTTCCAAGTGCCCGCCAATCGCATCGGCTACCGCACGTTCAACGCAGCGCAGCTTAAGGTGATGCAGGAAGTCATCACTCTCGGCGTTTTTTGCGTCTTCTCCGTCCTCTACCTCAAGGAGCAGCTTCGCTGGAACATGGTCGTCGGGTTCATCCTGATGCTGGCGGCCGTGGCTTTCGTGTTTCTCTTCAGAGAGTAAGCGCGCCCCTCGTTTCGCTTGGATCGAAGACACCATCGGAAATCCCCGTCTCGTCCGACCTTCTGATCAACCGCCATCATCCACGTTTGACAAGGTCTCGGGATCGGATTAACTACGCCAACGATACGCTGGTATGACGGCAGAATCGCAGCAACGACTGAAGCCCTCCCTCGGCCGACGAGACCCGGTCTCGGACTCCGAGGGCGCCCCACTACGAGTCGAACGAAAGGAGAGCTGGAATGAAAAAGCCCGTCCTCAGATGGGTTAGAGTGGTCGCGATGTCGACATTCGCGGCTTTGTCGGTTGGCCTGGCAGGCTGCTATTACGTGGAGCATGTCCACCACGACTATTACGACGACTACGACTACCACCACTACGGATATTCCCACAACCACTATTAGTTCGGGAAGGACCGGTCCTCGGGAGCCGATCTTGAGGACGCGATTCCCGGGCGGGAAACGCGACACGCCTCTGAGGCCCGGCTGTCGTCTCTGGAAGACTGTCGGAGAAAGACCCCAATAGTCCCAAGACGACGGCCGGGCAAGAAAGCCATCGGTCGGTGGGCCCAAGGCTGACCATCAACGACGCGTCGAGGTTTGAATGTCCTGATGGCGGCCAAGGCTACCGGCACGGGGAAAAGGCGCTCCAGCCGTCGGTGACGGATGGAATCCTCAAGGACCTAGCGTCGCCAATGAGGACCGGCTTTCCCTTTGAAGGAGGTTCAGAAGCAACCGTGCGTCATTCAGCCAGAGAAGTCCTACGATTACTGGTGCTCGTCCTGACGGCCTCGAGCATCCTGTGGACGACGGGATGTCATTTCCACCGTTACCACAATGGATACTACGAGTACGACGAACTGGACGACCACCCTCGCTACGGAAACCACCGAACGTGAGCCCCGTTCTGACTTGGCGGTCGCCCCTTAGCCCGAGAGAGACGCCAAGGACGACCCACGCCAGACCACGGACGATCCGTACCGACCTCCGACGAACGAGGATCGGCGGCCAGCCGTTCTCCTGCTGGCTGTGGCCGGACAACGGACTCGACCCGTTTTTGCCCCTGCGCGGCTGGGAGAGACATATTCCGTATCCGAAAGGCCGACGAGGGAGTCCGACATCCGTCACTTTAGGCCCCATAGAGCTCTCCGCGTGTGAGGAATGCGAGATCGCTCGGAACTCGTAAGTGTCAAAGCTCCATCGCGCTCAACGCGTGTGAGGTGTACAATGGGACAATCGATCATGACAATAGACCTGATCGCGCTGACATTTATTCTGATCTATGGCTATCTGGGATTCCACTACGGAATCACAGGGGCATTGATCAACTTGACCGGAATGGTCGGGGGCTACATCGCCGCAGTCCTCTACACCAAGCCGGTTGCTGTTCTGCTGGTTCGTGACGCAGGTCTGCCCGGACTGCTCGCTTATCCGGCGGCAGGGGTTCTGGTCTTCATCCTGACGACGCGCCTCTTCTATATTCTCCATCTTTTGGTTCGCCGTTGGATGGAACGTAACTCCGAAGGTCCATCACCCTTCATCGCGCTGGACCGAGTGGCGGGAGCCGGATACGGAGTGCTCAAGGGGTCTGTCCTCGTCGGTTTTCTGTTGTGGGGCTTTCCGGCCCTCATGGGAAGCAGTTCTGTGGCTGCCTCCGTGGGGTTGGCTCAGTCGCAGATGGTTCCCCTCGTCCAGGCCACGGTGGCCACGATCACCAGATTGATCTGCGGGGTCGTCTTCGACGACTCCAACGCCCAAGAAATCATCGCCCAGGCCATTGCCGATCCCAGATCCACCTCTCGATCAGTGACAACCCTCCTCTCGAACTCGAGAATCAAAGGGCTGGTGTCCGATCCTCAGGTTCAGAAAGCCTTTCAGGAGAAAGGACTGATCGGTGTGTTGACAACGGACCAGTGCGGAGCCGTCCTGGCCGATCCCCAAGTCCAGGCGAATCTGAGAGAGTTGGGAATATCGCCGGTCGATGGAGCGTCGATCAGTCGGGAAGAGATCTATCGTTGCTTCATCGATCTCCAAAAGAAAACGGAGAACGCGCTGGAAAGACTCCAAGGAACCGTGAGCAACCCGCAACTCGCCATGTTCGTCCAGGATCCGGACGTCCAAGAAAGGCTCAAGAACGGGGAGCTCATGAAAGTCTTGGGCGATCCCCGATTGACCCAGGCCCTTGGGGTCTCGCTAGAGACGGCAAAAGCGACGACACCGAAGAAGTAGACAGCTCCCCAGATGGCGGACCAGGGACGTTACCTCCCGTTGCGGATCCTTGAACCTCTGATTCTCTTCGTTTCGTTGATCGTTCTCAACTGGGGACTCTACCGAATCATCGGCCCGGTCAGCCCGTGGATCGCCCGTCACGCCACGGTGCTCAACACGGCACTTTTTCTCTATCTTCCGCTCATTCCGCTGGGACGCAAAGGGGAGAACCGGCTGGATGCCGACCAATACGGACTCTCCATCGGAGAGATCCCGAGGTCGACTCTCCTGTTTCTCATCACGTTCTCCATCGTGGCTCCCCTATTCACCCTGGGATTCTACCTCGTGAGCGTGGTGGGATTTCCAGCCTTTCATCCTCGGTTTCAGCCGCACGTTCTGGACGACTTTCTGGGCCACGCGCTGTTCCAGTTCTTCCACGTTGCCCTTCCGGAGGAGTTCTTCTTCCGGGGTTATGTCCAGACCCGCTTTGACCAGCTCTTCCGAGGCAGGGTGCGAGTGCTTGGAGCTCCCGTGGGGTGGGGACTTCCGGTCGCCTCAGCCTTCTTTGCCTTGGCTCATCCACTCCTCGGCACGGGTTGGGCGAACCTCGACACTTTCTTCCCCGGACTGCTGTTCGGATGGCTGAAGTCTCGGCGGAACAGTCTCGCAGCTCCCGTCCTGATGCACTGGTCCGCGAACCTGCTCCTCTTTTCGCTCACCTGAGTCTTCGAGACAGACTCTCAGTTCGAAGGATGCCCAAGCTCGGTGGAGACTCGTTCACGATTGAGGTGTCGCTTGCGAAACGGTCTGGCCGAGAACTGAGCCTCTTCCTGCGATCGATTGCGATTCCGCTGGGCAACTCTCTGCCTGAACCAGTCCTTGAGCTCGCCCATCTCCTTGCTCAATCGACGGTGCCTGTCGTGGGAATCCTCGTAGACCTTGTCGAAAAGGTTGTAGTGGTAGTCTATCTCCATCAGGAGATTCGGATAGCGATCCTTGAGCTCCACCTGGAAGGCCTTGAGCTGGGCGTACTTCTGCTCAAGCCCGGTTCCAATCATGGACACCGCCAGCCTCAACCTGTTGAGATCCCGGACGATGGGAAGAAGCTTTTGCTCCTCCAAGACGCTTTGATCCCAGAGCTGCCGCTCCTGCAGGCGCCGTGACAACTCCGTGAAGCGCTCCGAATACTGGATGATCTCGCTGTTGATCGTCAGCAGGACGTCCTGAACGTTCTTGAACAACGCGATCAGCTTCTGGCGATCCACGTCGTCCGCGGCCAGGATGGGCGACAGCGCGGAAAACCCAAGAACAACCGAGACCAGTGCGACCTTGAGAATGAGACGCACCATCATCACCCCCTTCTTAGGGGCAGGGCCTTCGAACGGGCGTTTCAACGCCGACAGGTTCGAAGCTATTATCGACGCATTGGATGCGGGTTCGAAGGGGGTATGCCCTTGAAAGCCCTGACCAGTCCAGGAAAGGAGATGAACGGTCTCATCAAACAAAAGTATCCGTGCGGACGGGTGAATTGCGGTGCTACAAATCTCGAGGAATCTATCGAGAATAGACAAAGGGCCAAGAAGACGGCCTGTTGTCGCTCACTCTCGGGCGTCGGTCTCACCGGTCGAGATCGACTCAAAGGCCTGATCGGCGAGGTAAGAGCTGCGGACGAGAGGACCGGCCACGATCTTCTCGAACCCAAGACTGCCGGCCCGGGCGGCGATCTTGGAGAACTCATCGGGAGGCATGAAACGAGCCACGGGTCGATGATCCAGGGAGGGTCTCAGGTACTGTCCGATGGTCACGATGCGACACCCTGCCTTCGCAAGGTCGACGAGAGTGTCCCAGACCTCGCCGTCGGTCTCTCCCAGCCCGATCATGAGCCCCGATTTGACGCGAGGACCGCCCGCGGAACGGCTAAGCCACAAAAGCACATCGAGGGCCCGTTCATAGGAGCCCTCCGGACGCACGGTCGGGTAAAGCCTGGCACAGGTTTCGATGTTGTGTCCGAAAACGTCGGGACTCGAGGCAAGGACAGTGGCCAGGGCATCAGCGCTCCCACGGAAGTCAGGGGTGAGCACCTCGACACGCGCGCGCGGGACCTTCTCCTTGATCGTCCTCACCGTGTCCGCGAAGTGGGCCGCCCCTCCGTCCGGCAAATCGTCACGCGTCACCGATGTGAGGACGACGTAGGACAAACCAAGACGGACGACAGCGTTTGCCACTCGCTCGGGTTCCTCTGGGTCCAGAGGAGCGGGAACTCCAGTGAGCACGTCACAGAATCCACAGCGGCGAGTGCATCGGTCCCCCATCAACAGGAAAGTGGCCGTCCCTCGTGAGTAACACTCGGTGATGTTGGGACAACGACCGCTGGTGCAGATCGTGTGAAGACCGCTCGCGGCCAGCATGGACTTCATCCGCATGTAGGCCTCGCCACCGGGCAGAGGAACTCTCAACCAGGATGGTTTGGGTCCCAGGCGATGATCCTGTCGGCTCACGTTAGGAGGAATTCGGTCAGACAACGCTCACGCCGAGGTAGATTTGCTCGGGGCTCGATGCCAGGGCGTGGCCACTCCGACCGAAGGCCGCGACCGAGATACGGCCCTCTCCCCGCACGACGCCGATTTTGTACCCGCCCCCTAGTCCTGGGGCGATGACCTCCAATTGAAGGACAATGTCACGGATGGCATCGGAGACGGAGCTTTTCTCCTTCGAGTCTTCCTTGATGACGCCATGAGCGATCGCCGCGACGACAGAGGACTCCCGCATCTTGATGGGAAGCTTCTCGGCGCTCGTCCCCACCTGAGTCACAGCAGCAAGGTATCCCTGCTCCTTGATTCTGGTCAGCCAGGAACGTTCCGACTCCATATCCTTGGACATGGCCAACTGAATGACGAGGGCCTCCGGAGTCAGCCCGGACGCAGGAGCCGTGGACGTGGAAAGATCCGTAACCAGATCGGTAACACGAACGATACCGATCATGACGCCATTGTCATCCACGACCGGCATCACCAGGCGATTGACATCGTTTCGAGTGAAGACCGAGGCTGCTTCCTGAATCGTCCAATTCTGGTGGATGGTCTGGAAATCGGTGGTGGCGACCTTGATGACCTTCTTCTTGGAGTCCTCGACGGCGGCAAGAAGCGTCGTGACCACACCAGCGGGCTTTCCGTCCTTGTCTACGACGTAAAGACACTCGTAGCCGTTGATGATCATCAGCTCGCGGGCGGTAAAGACGCTCTGCTCCGGTTTGAGGTAGAGCGGGTTGGGAACCATGATCTCTTTGATCGTCGTCGCCATCGACCTCTCCACTCCAACCCCCCTTTGGACCCTGAATGTGCTCTGTTCGGCCCGCTTTCGGGTCGAGTTTCGAATTACCCGACCGGACCGCGATCGAGAGTGGTCGCAGACTATCACACCTCGACCGAAAAGGGAAGCATGGCCACGCCCCTGCAAGATCCGAGGACAAAACCGATCCCGCCACAAATGCTCAGCTGCACAATCTGCTTGTATCCCGAGAGCTACTCCCTGTAACCTACCACGGTCCCAGGGGACCACACCGGAGGATGCAGATCATGGCATACCGGTCATACCTGCTTCCATTGGCCGATAGAGTCGCTCTGACAATCACTTGATCCTTGAAGGAGTCGCCATGGCTGAGACGAAATTCACGCCCTACGTGCCGCCCGAGTCCGATATGAGCGAGTTCACGCTGCGGGCGCTGATCATCGGACTTGTCATGTCGGTGGTCTTGGGGGCCGCCAACGCTTACCTGGGTCTGAAGGCAGGCATGACAATTGCCGCCACCTACCCGGCCGCGGTCATCGGAATGGCTGTCTTGCGACTGATGAAGGGCACTGTTCTCGAGGAAAACTTTGCCCGGACCGTGGGATCGATCGGCGAATCAGTGGCAGCAGGAGCCACATTCACCCTGCCGGCCTTCTACATCGCAGGACTCTGGAACCCGTTCTTCACCGCCCAGCACTACCTGGAGGCGACGGCCATCATGCTCGCAGGAGGAGTCCTGGGTATCATGTTCGTCGCGCTGCTCCGGAGGGTCATGGTGGAAGACGCGGAGCTGCCCTTCCCCGAATCGGTGGCAGCCGCGGAGATCCACAAGGCCGGACAACGGGGTGGCTCGGGTGCTTTCTACCTGTTCGGGGCCATGGTCATCGGCGCCGGTCTCCAAGCACTTGGGTCCCTGAAGGTGATCTCCACCCAGTGGGAGAGATTCGTCGAATTCGGCAAATCCAGCATCCAACTTCTCAAAAGTGGAAAGTCCGTGCAGGCGCAAAGCGGTCTTCTGCTGAGCTCTCCTGGAGTGAGTCCGGCCTATATCGGAGTCGGCTACATCATCGGCCCCACCCTTGGCTGTCTCAACTTCAGCGGAGGCCTCATCGCCTGGGGTCTGTTCGTCCCGATCCTGACGTACTTCATCGCGCCATCCCTCGCCGGAGGTATCCCGGTCGGTGAGGCGCAGTGGACCGTGCTTGCCTACGACGTGTGGAAATACATCGTTCGGCCCATCGCCATCGGTGGGATGCTCGTCTCCGCCGCCTACACCCTGTTTAAGATGCGAAAAAGCCTCGCGACCGGAATCGGACGGTCGATCAGCGACGTGAAGAAGGCGGCCAGTGGCGAGATGGTCACCGCTCGAACCGACCAGGACATCCCATTCAACAAGATCATGCTCGGCATCGGCGCCGCCGCTGTCCTGACGTTCTGCATCTACTTCTACTTTGCCCAGAGCTTGACGGCCGCCATCGTCGCCACCGTCGTGATGATCATCGCAGGGTTCTTCTTCGCGGCCGTCTCGGGTTACCTCGTGGGCATCATCGGCTCCTCGAACAACCCGATCAGCGGACTGACCCTGTCGACTCTGATTGTCGCCGCCCTCTTGATGGTCGCCCTTGGCATGAAGGGAAACACCGGAGTGGCCGCGGTCCTGGGTGTGGCGGGGGTCGTCTGCGTGTCCGCCGCCGTTGCTGGAGAGATGCTCCAGGATCTCAAGGCGGGACATATCCTCGGAGGGACTCCGTGGAGGATGCAAATCGGCGACCTCATCGGCGTCGGCCTCTCCGCAGCCGTCATGTTCGTGCCTCTGGTCGTCCTCAACGAAGGTGACATCCGCATGGGTGGCGGTGGGTTCGGCGGCAAAAATCTTTCCGCGCCACAGGCCAGTCTGATGGCCATGCTCGCCAAGGGCATCGTGGGGGGAGAAATGGCCTGGCCGCTGATCATCGTCGGAATGGTGATGGGGCTCGGCTTCATCCTGATGCAGGTCCGCAGCCCGATGCTGGTAAGCGTCGGAATGTACCTGCCACTGGAGACGACCTTCGCCATCTTCATCGGCGGACTGATCAAGGGTCTGGTGGAAAGGATCCAGGAGGCCAGACAGCACAACGCAGCCCAGAAAGCCCGTGTCGAGAACACGGGGGTGCTGATCTCCGCCGGACTCATCGCGGGAGAGGCGCTGATCGGACTCCTGTTCGCGGCCTTCGCATTCCGCGACATCAAGTTCGACACCTGGCTGCCACAGATGTATATGGCCGCCGACGGAAAGACCTCACTCTTGCCCCTCAACTTCGGCTTTAGCCTCCTCGTCTTCGCGTTCGTCGCCTGGCTCCTGACTCATTTGCCGCTTCGTACGGCAGGAGATCCTGACGAGCCCGCCCCTCCAAGCGCTGTCATGTGACAGGCTGCCCAAAGGAGGCCATCGCCGATTCGACCGTTGCGGCCCACACCCTTTCCTTAGAGGAGTGGGCCCAAGTGCCCTTCACACGCATGACAGACCAGCCCCTCAATCTCCTGGAACAGAAGCCGATTCGAAACCTGGAATGGGAGACGAGCGGCGATGGATTCGTCATCCTCCTGGTCCCGCGATTTCGCCACCCGTTACTGATTCGTTGGATCTTGCCGTTGCTGCCCAGTTCGCCCTACATCAGGGTCAGACTCGACGCCTTGGGCAGTCTTGTCTGGCAGCTCTGCGACGGAAAGACGAGCGTGAATCGCATCTGCGAACGTCTCGGAGAAGAAAACGGGGGAGATTCCGACTCATGGACCGTCCGTCTCGCCGAGTTTCTCAGAAAGATGGAGAGAGATGGATTCCTCCTGGTTCGGCCAGTCGGAGATTGACTTTTGCCCCTTAGAGATCGATTCTAAAAGACACTACTCATCATTCTTCAGTTCGATGGTCAACGACCAAAGCCTGGAGGAGCCTTCCTTCGAAGAGTCTTTCTCCGGGAAGAGATTCGAGGAGATAACCCAGTGGAAACCAAAATCCTGGAAAAGATCAATGGTTACTCTGAATACGCCATAGAGCTGCAGAGGGGCCTTGTCGCAATCCCGGCCCTATGCCCGAGTAACGGCGGAGAGGGAGAACTCGACAAGACGGTCTGGCTCGAGAGCGAGCTTCGCAAGCTCCCGTTCGATTCGATCCAGAGATTCGACGCACCCGATCCACGGGCCAAAGGTGGAATTCGGCCAAACGTCGTGGCTCGATACAAGGGAACCTCCTCGACCAAGACTCTCTGGCTCATGGGACATCTGGACGTCGTTCCCCCCGGTGAGCCCTCTCTCTGGAAGACCGACCCCTACAAGATGGTGATCGATGGGGACAAGCTCTACGGACGAGGCACCGAAGATAACCACCAAGGAGTGGTCTCGAGCCTCCTGTGCGTCAAGGCCATGATGGACTGCGGCTACAGGCCTCCTGTCGACGTGGCGCTGCTCTTTGCGGCCGACGAGGAGACAGGCAGCGCGTACGGGGCCGGCTACATCGTCGACCACCACCCGGAGATCTTCGGAAAAGATGACATGTTCATCGTTCCGGACGGAGGGAACCCAGAGGGGACTCTCGTCGAGATCGCGGAAAAATCGATCTTCTGGCTCAGGATCCGCACCCACGGTCAGCAGTGTCACGCATCGGTCCCTGCCATGGGCAAGAATGCGTTCCGGGCCGCGAGCGACTTCGTGGTGAAGCTGGGCTCACTCAGAAAGAAATACAACGCTCGCAACAAGCTGTTCGATCCTCCGATGAGCACTTTCGAACCCACGAAGAAGGAACCCAATGTGCCGAACGTCAACACGATCCCGGGAGAGGACGTGTTCTATCTCGACTCCCGCGTCCTGCCGGAGTACAAGCTCGCCGACGTCAAGGCCGAGATCCAACGGCTTGCCCATGACGTGGAAAAACGCCACGGAGTGACGATCTCTTTCGAGCCGGTCCAAGAAGGCGAGGCTGCCCCCCCGACCTCTCCCGACGCGCCGTTGGTCACTGAGATCATCCGCGCAGCCAAACAGATCTACAAGGTGAAAGGAAAACCCAAGGGGATCGGAGGAGGGACTGTGGCCGCGTTCTTCCGCAGGCTCCATCTCCCTGCGGTCGTGTACTCCAAGATCAACGAGGTAGCCCACCAGCCCAACGAATATTGCGAGATGAAGAACCTGATTGGCGACGCAAAAGTCTTTTCTCTCGTCGCGATGAGGATGCAGAGCTGAGCCTGAGAGATTGACCGTTTCTTCCGATGAGGAGGGGCAAAGTGGCCTCTCCTCATTCGTTCTTCGGGTGGAGTTTCCGATCCGAACGCGAAGCGACCGGTCTCAAGGCGAGGAGATCTTTCACTCTCTGAGTCAACGCGTCCGGAGTGAACGGTTTGGGCAGATGTGTGGGTGAGTCCTTGAAGGAAGGATCACGTTCACAGCTCGCCGAAATGCTGAGGACCTTCGCGTCCGGCCATTTTTGCTGCAAGGAGTCGACAAGAGCCGCCTCCTGCTGTTTGCCGGCCACGCTGTCGGAGATCAAAAGATCGATGGCGCCCTGCTGTCGGTGAACGAGGGAGAAGGCCTCCTCTATCGCGCTGGCCTCCAGGACTCGATACCCCTTGGCTTCCAGGACCCTGGAACAGAACACACGCACGTTTTCGTCGTCGTCGAGGACGAGGACTGTCTGGTTTGGCAGGGAAGGACTCGCCGGTCGAGATCCAAGGCTGACCTCGGCCACGCTCTGTGCGGAAGATGGCTGGCACGGCAGAAAGAGGTCGAAGGTCGTGCCATGGCCGGGGGAGCTCTGTACCTGAATCGTCCCTCCACACTTCATCACGATCTCAAGGACCGACACGAGGCCAAGCCCGGTTCCAGTTCCTGGCTTCTTGGTAGTGAAGAACGGCTCGAAAATGCGAGCCCTCACGTCGGCGCTCATCCCGACACCACTGTCCTCGACCGAGAGGACCACATAGCGGCCCGGGGACAGATTCTTCAACCGGGCCTGTTCCTCGTCCGCGAGCTCGACATTCCGCGTGCGGATCGAAAGACATCCTCCCATGGGCATGGCATCCCGCGCGTTCAAGATGAGGTTCAGAAGAACCTGCTCCAGCTCGCCCGCGATGGCCCTGATGTCACCCTCCTCGGCCTTGAGGTCAACATTCAGGATGACGTCCTCTCCCATGGCGCGTCTCAAGATCCTCTCGCTCGTTCGGACAATCGCATTCACGGAGACAGGACCCGGTGTCATCATGGCCTGCCGTGAATAGAGAGAGAGACGCTTGACGAGCGAGGCTCCCTGGGCCGTCAGATCGAGGATCATCCGGAGGTCGTCGCAGATCGGGCTCGCCGCTGGCGATTGGGACAGGATCAACTCAGACATGCCGGTGATGACGGTCAGGAGATTGTTGAAATCGTGGGTGAGACTGCAGGCCAGGCGTCCCACGGCCTCGAGATTCTGCTTTTTGAAGAGCTTCTGTTCGAGCTCCTTGAGAGCTCTCGCGTCCCTCGCGATCGCCGAAAGAAAGTCGATGGATCCATCTTGCCGGCGATGGACCAGTACGGTTTGAAGGACGGGCAGTTCGTTTCCCTTGGCGTCGACCAACGTCAGCTCACAACATGACCCCCCGGTCCTGACCGCCGACGAAATCCCTTCGTCCACCAAAGGCTGGCTCTCAAATGCGTAGAACATTCTCAACGGACGGTCCCCAAGGTCTTCTTCCGGTCGTAGACCAACCAGACGGCGCCCTGCGGGATTGAGGTAGGAGAGGCGGCCGCGGGAGTCGACGATTGCCACGAAATCGTCCGAGAGCTCCTGGATTGCGGCCAGACGCCGCACGGTCTCAGCCACCCGCTGTTCGGATTCGGGACTCGCTTCAGGCCTCAGGTCTCCACACACAGTTGACTCCCTTTCGATCGGCAACAGATCTTTGCGCTCCCCGGACGGTCGCCTGGTTTTTGAGCGTTTTATTGTTTGTCCTCCCCTGTTCCGGCGGAGCCCCCCCGAGGGGCTGCCCCCAACTCCGCCACGACTACTCATCGCAAGCTCCTTGCCGACCCGCGGAAGATCCCCCGACCGGGCAAACGTGTCACCTTGGCACGGGGCCCATTTTAACCCGTTTTCCAAAGCCCAGCTCCACACATATTTTCATTGCAAAGAACCTGCCATCTCTGGATCGTCTGCAAACTTTTTCCTCTTTAAATCGCCACCAGACCGACATGCACATCGGGCACAATCGATCTGAAAACTGATTGGAGGCCAGTTCGACAGGTTCTGAAGGTCTGTTCGGCCGGACGATCCATGTCCGTCGGAAGACAGATCGATTCCACGAAAAGACCAAGGCATTGTACTCAACGAAGACAATCACTGTCATAATTCCTTACAACAACTTCACACAATGAAGACATCGAGGGAACACCTCTTGCTTTTCATTTTGGCGAACACACGAACCGGTCGGCGCCAGGAACCAGCCGTGCCGCACAGGACCGCTCGCTGCGACATCCCCTCGGAGACGGATGGGTGTGCCAGCCGTGCACACAATCTTGGAGAGACATGGTCCTTTTTGGCACAAGTTGATGAACCGATCCATCAGACGAGTCAGGAGGCTTCTGGAAACGCGAGTTCCAAGGGCTGGCAGCCCGGAGGTGGAGGATTGCACGACGGAGCACCCCAGGGGAGGAGCTGTCCGTTACGACGCCTCGCATCACGCGTCATGATCATGATATGGTATAGTCGGGCTCGAACTTCCGCTAATCGGAAGTCTGAACCGTATGGGGGTCCATGCCGCATCCTCGAACGGAGCAAGACCCGATGCCGGCCTTACTCGACTTTCGCCCTGGGCGACCGGCTCAGCCGCTCTCTCAGATGGCCGCTCGCATGAACTCCTCTCACAAGATTCTCGTGGTGGACGACGAGCCACCCGTGGCGGAAGCGCATGCCCAGATTCTCTCCGATATCGGTTTTCCCACGGTCGTTCTGACAGACCCAGGATACGCCCTGGAAGAGATTTCCCACCATCCGGACATAGATGTCGTTCTTCTGGACATCCAGATGCCCGGCATGAACGGGCTCGAACTCCTCAACAGAATCAAGCTCGTTCGCCCCGAGCTGGGCGTCATCATGGTCACGGTGATCAACGACGTCGATCTGGCCGTGCAGGCGATCAAATCCGGCGCCTACAACTACTTGCTTAAGCCGCTGCAGCTCGAGAGAGTCAAAGGAGTCCTTTCGTCGTTCTGCGACAACCGTCCTCGTCGCTTTCTGGATGACCCAAGATTCTCCCCATACATAACCGGATGCCCTCGATTCGAACCGATATTCCGAGCGGTCAAGGCCTTCGCCGAGGCCGACGTGACCATTCTGGTCCAGGGTGAGACTGGAACCGGCAAAGAGTTGATCGCCCGCATGATCCACTCTCTGAGCACCCGCAAAACGGACCGTTTCGCTGTCCTGGACGTGGCTGCGATCCCGTCGGGCCTCTTCGAATCCGAGCTTTTCGGTCATAGAAAGGGGGCCTTCACATCCGCGACGTCGGATCATCAGGGACACTTCGAGGCGGCCGGTTCGGGCACCCTCTTCATCGACGAGATTGGAGAACTCGCCAACGAACTCCAGGTGAAGCTTCTCAGGGCGGTGCAGACCCGTAAGTTCGCTCGCGTCGGAGAGACGAGCGAGAAGGAGATGAACGCACGGCTGGTGCTGGCAACCAACCGAGACATCGCGGTCGAAATGAAGGCGAACCGATTCCGATCGGATCTGTACTACCGCCTTGCGAGTCACACGATCACGCTACCGCCGCTCCGCGACCGAGGGGGCGACGTGCCTATCCTGGCGGACTACCTCCTGCGAAAGTATTGTTCCCAGTTCGGCCGCCAGATCGCCGGATTCCTCCCCGAAACGATGGATATCCTCAACAGTTACCCTTTTCCTGGGAACATTCGTGAGCTGGAGGGGATCGTCAGCTCCGCGGTGCTGCTCGAACAAGGACTGGCGATCTCCCCCGAATCGCTTCCGCGCCACGTTCGAGAGACCGAGAAACCCGAGGGTGATGATCTGGAGGCCATCCGAATCCGCGCCATCAGGGACGCCCTCGCGAGCTGCAACGGCAATCAGACAAAGGCAGCTCTCAAACTGGGCGTTTCCAGAGGCCACCTGAACACCCTGCTCAAGAGGTTGCGGGAACGAGGACAACTACAGTAGAGCCTGTCAGACAGCCTCCGGAGTCGATCATCAGACCGAGTCAACCAGGCCGATTGCCCCCTGTTGTCAGGTTCACCCACAGCCTGAATCATCACCAGTCGATGCACCGACGTGGTCCGTCGATGGATTATCCGTGCTTCAGGTTCTCTGATCGGGATTGCCCCCGCCCAACGATTCATCGTATACTCGAGTTCTCTCGCCCCGGGGTGGTGAAGAGGGTCGGGGCCTTGAGGTGAACCAATGACTCAGTGTTCCAGCTGTGGTGGCGAGCTTGCTGAAAAGGCCCGGTTCTGTGCCCTATGCGGCGCCAAGGTCGAACAGCCTGGCCAGGTTCTTCCGGAGCATGTGGCCCCACAAGTCGTTCTGGCCGATCGATATCGCATCCTTCGGCAGCTTGGCGTGGAAGGAACCGGAGTCGTGTGGCTGGCCCAGGACCTGGCCGGAAATGCCCCCATCGTAGTCAAAGTCCTCCCCAACATCGTCACAGAGACCGACAGCCATCTGGCCGAAATTAAAAGGCGCGCAGATCTCTGGCTGAGGCTCGACCATCCCAACATTGTTCGATTGCTCTCGCTCGAGCTCTCACCTTTCCCATTTCTCGTCGTCGAACACGTGGAGGGAAGAAGCGCCGAGAGTCTGCTCCATCAAAGAATCGAGGAAGGTCACAAGCGGAACATGGTCGGGCATTTCCCCGTGGACGAGGTCTTGAGCTTCCTGCCTGGGCTCGCGAGCGGACTCGACCATGCCCATGGGAGAGAGGTCCTCCATCTCGACGTCAAGCCGGCCAACATCATCTTGTCCCCCGCGAAAGACGGTTTCACAGCCCGCCTCACGAATTTCGGGATCACCGCGCTGATTCGGGACACCGCGATTCATCCATCCAAGCAGATGAAACAGCTCAACGATGGGGTCCCCGTCTATATGTCGCCCGAAGAGATCCAGTCGAAGCCCGTCGACAGTCGTACGGATGTCTATAGTCTGGGGGTCACCCTCTTCCATCTACTGACCGGACAACACCCTTTCCTCACGCGCTCCCAGATCGGAATCGCCGCATCAATGCCAAGCGCTCCCAAAGTCTCCGGGGAGATCCATTTCGCTCTTCAGCGCGCCATGTCGAGAGTTCCGACGAATCGCCCGTCGACCGCGGCTGAGTTCGTCGCATCTCTTGAGGAGGCTCACCACGCAGTCCCCGCGGTCCCACGGATGGAGGAGTCATTGCCGGTGAGCGTTCCAGGGGATCTTCAGGGCCAGCCCGATGAGGTCCCGGCGGCCGATTCGACATTGGTCCCGAACGAGACATCGGAGGCCGTGCCCATCGAGAGAGAGGCCGGTTCCGCGGATAGCACAACGGAAGACCTGCCACGCGAGGATTCGGCGAATGCTCGATCAAGCCTTGGAACTCTCGTATCCTTGCGGCGTGAACGGGACTTGTCTCCAGCCTCCTCCGCGCTCCCAGGATCGCTCGTTGATCCGCCCCCAAATGCCGGGAATGGAGGGCCACTGAATCGACAGCCCACGCCTTCCGCTCCCCTTTCCCCTTCTGCCTCGCCCCAGCAGACACCGACATCAAAACCGACCCCTGCCCGGACTGAAGACGAGCCCCCTTCACCGGTGATGGACTGGATCCTGATCTGTGGGATCGCCCTGATCATCCTCTGGGTCTTGTTTCAGAGATAGGATCCTGGTAGAGTGGATGCCCTGGGGATATGGATGCCGGTCGATCGTCCGATGGGCGAGAAACGGGCCATAATCGAGAGGAGCGAAGATGGCAGAGCCTCTTCCCGTCGTTACGCTTAAGACCACACTGGGGGACATTCGTTTGGAACTCTTCGAAGACGAAGCTCCCAATACGGTGGCAAACTTCGTCGCTCTCGCGGAGAAGAAATACTACGACGGGACCAGGTTTCATCGGGTCATCAGAGACTTCATGATCCAAGGCGGGGACCCCTTCAGTCGAGACAGCTCGGGTCGTGTCGGTACCGGAGGCCCTGGCTACAGGATCAAAGACGAGTTCTCAAGCCATAAACACGAGCGCGGCGTCATCTCGATGGCAAACTCAGGGCCAAACACCAATGGAAGCCAGTTCTTCATCACCCAGGTGCCAACCCCTCATCTCAATGGCAAGCACACCGTCTTTGGCCGTGTGATCGGTGGGATGGAAATCGTCGACAAGATTGCCGACAGCAAGACCGACGCCAGCGATAGGCCCCAGCCGGAGATCAGCCTCGTCGAGATTCTGGTCGAGTCGAAGAGGGGCCACGAGTACGTGCCCAAGACACTCTAGAGCGCAATGCCCGTTGATCTGCGGACGCCACCAGAGGTTGCCACCAATGGTGCCGACGGTCTTGTCTCGGGGCTGAGGCTCCAGCTCCATCACCCGTTTGACGGGATCCGGGACAATCATCCCGCGACATCGGCTCTGGCGCCGTTGTCGTCCGCAGCGGAATCCGCGTCTGGCACGCGATGGGCCCCAAACCCTGGGCCTCAGGAAGTTCGAACTATCCGATGCTGTCGAGAACCGCAACCCATGCACTCCGGGCGCTGATCGTTCTGGCCGGGATGCCGCAGACTGAGTTCGCGGGCGCCGCGATGATCGCTTCTCGGATCGGTGCGCCGCAAAACTACATGGGAAAGCTGCTGCAACTCCTGGCACGAGAGGGCGTTGTAGCCTCCCAACGTGGCCATGGGGGTGGGTTCAGGCTTGCCCGTTCTCCCGACGCAATCTCCCTCTACGACATTGTCGAGCCGATCGACAAGGTGAGTCGTCAATCCCATTGTCTTTTGGGACAGATGCTCTGCGGAGCTCCGAGCGTGTGCACCGTTCACGACGACTGGACCCATATCGTCGAGGCCTATCTCGGCTTTCTCAAGCGGACCACTTTGGCGCGGCTCCTCCCTCCACGGAAGAACCCGGAAAGAACCTGACGGCGGCGGTCCTCCATGACCATCCAGACCAGAGTGACGGTCGCTGCCGTGGTTCTCATGGGAGCCAGCGTGATGATGGCCTGGACGATGTACCGTGGCATCCTCGACCTCAAGGACGAGTTGGTCAGGCTCAAGGCCGCCGACCGCCGCACGGAGTTGAGCTCCGTCACGCGAACCCCAGAGTTGATTGAACTCAAGCAGCGGCTTGCCAGGATGGAACAAAGATCTCAGAAGGTTCTCACCTCGATGGCGGTCGTGGCTGTGGCGGTCCCGACGATCTCGATGGGGGTCGTGGTGTTTCTATTGGTCAGCACATTCCGACGCGTCGACGTCCAGCTTGCCGCCATCCACCGAGGAGCCGAGGCGTTCGCAAAGGGACAGCTCGACAGCCGCGTTCTTGAACTGACCGGAGATGAGCTGGGAGAGCTCGCTGTGACGCTCAACCGAATGATGGTCGAGCTCCGGGAGGTGACAGTGGCCCGCTGTGATCTGGATGAGGCGAAAGAGCGGCTCGCCAGGACTCAGACACAGCTCGATCAAGCCCAGAGGCTCAAGGAGGTGGGCCGACTCACGGGTGGGATCTCGCACGATCTGAACAACATTCTGAGCGTCATTCGAGAGGCGGTCGGCTCCGCCAGAGAGAGAGAGGCTCGGGGAGACCCTGCATCGGAGGATCTGGACAGCATCGATCGGTCCGTCCGACAGGCCGTCAACCTGATCCGGCAGGTCTTCTATCCAGGGCGTCCGGAAGCCACATGCGGGCCCACCGACTTGAACGCCAAGATCAACTCTCTGTCCGACCTCCTGCGCCGAAGCCTGAAGCCGCGGGTCGAGCTCCGGTTCGAGCTCGATCCGGGCCTCGTTCCCGTGCGAATCGATCCCACCCACGTGGAGCAGATTCTCTTGAACCTGGTCGTGAATGCCCGTGATGCCATGCCCGGCGGCGGAGTCCTCTCGATCGCGACGAGGACTGTCACCCTTCCCGAACCATCGGCGTCAGGAAAGGCTGAACCTGCAGCCAAAGAGTATGCTCTCCTGGAGGTGAAAGACACCGGGACCGGGATCGCCGCGGACGTGATGCCTCGCATCTTCGATCCCTTCTTCACGACCAAGGGCGTCGGAAAGGGAACCGGACTGGGGCTGGCAATCTGCCAGGGAGTGGTTCAGCGAGCAGGAGGGACGATCTCCGTGGACAGCTCACCGGGACACGGGACCTGCTTTTCGATTCATCTGCCCACCGTCACGTCCGGGCATCGAGATTCCACGACGCCGTCTTCCGCCGTCATCCAGGAAAGAGGCCACGGAACCGTCCTGGTTGGCGAGGATGAGCCCGCGGTGAGACGACAGACCTCCAGGATCCTTCGAGAAAGAGGGTACACGGTCCTCGAGGCGGACGGTGGGTCGGAGGCCGTTTCCTTGCTGGACGATCCCTCCACCAAGATCGATCTCGTCCTCGTCGCAATCTCGAAACCACCGCCTGACGGATGGCGACAGGTCGAGAGGGTGAGAAAGCTCCGACCGGAGGTGCGGTTTCTGATCCTGTCGGATTCCGCGCCCGATGCGTTGAACACCCCTTCGGACATTCCCTTTCTCGAGAAACCGTTCCTCGCGGAGCAGCTGGCGCGCGCCGTGCGGGCTGCACTCGAGGGCGCCACCGGCCTCTGCAGCCCGCTTGAGGCTAAAGAGTGAACCACCCGCCCGACAGCACCTCTATCCCGTGGGCGAACTGTTTTTCGGAGCCGCCGTCGGTGTAACATTGAGAAGGGGCGGAAGGACAACGCGATGGCCAAATCGAGGATCCTGGTGGTCGACGACACACCGGAAGTCTTGCAGTCATGCCGCACCGCGCTCAGAAAGATCCCCGAATCGGTCGTCATCCTCGAACAGGACAGCCGGGCCGCCCTAGACCTCCTCTCAAAGGAACGCTTCGACCTTTTGCTCACCGACCTGCACATGCCCGATGTGGACGGCCGGGAACTCCTTCAGGCCGCGCATCGACACGATCCGGACCTGCGGGTTGTTGTCATGACTGGATTCCCGACGGTCGAGACCGCGATCGAGTGTCTCAAGCTTGGCGCGATCGACTACGTCATCAAGCCGATCGACACGACGGAGTTTCTCTCCACTGTGCGTCGGCTATTGGACGAGCGGAGGCTCAAACAAGAGAACTCCCTGATGATGCGACAGATCGAGCGCCCCTACTCGTTCCGGGAGCTCGTTGGAAAGAGCTCCGCGATGGTGGCCGTCCGCGAGATGGTGGAACGTGTCGCGGCCGCTGACGTGGACGTGTTGATTACGGGAGAGACCGGCGTCGGCAAAGAGCTCGTGGCACGGAGTATCCACCAACAGAGCGCCCGCAAAGGGGGGCACTTCGTCCCTGTGGATTGCAGCGCGATCCCGGAGAGCCTCCTGGAGAGCGAGCTCTTCGGCCATGAGAGGGGGGCCTTCACTGGAGCCGACAGAGACAAGATGGGCCTCGTGGAGTTCGCGGACAAAGGCACGCTTTTTCTGGACGAGATCGGTGAACTTCCGCTGCAGCTCCAGCCCAAATTCCTGCGGACCCTCCAAGAGCGCACATTCCGGCGAGTCGGAGGACGGGACGAGATCTCCGTCGACCTCCGGGTGGTGGCGGCCACCAACAGGGATCTGGTTGCTCTGATTCAGGAACGCCGATTCCGGGAGGAGCTCTACTACCGGATCAAGGTGGCACGGATCGACGTTCCTCCACTGAGAGAACGTGCCGCCGACGTGCCGCTTCTGGTGGAGCATCTGGTGCGCCGCCACCTGGCCGAGTGCGGGAAGACCAACGTAGAGGTCGATCCGGAATGCGTCGAGCAGCTCGCACGTTACTCCTGGCCAGGAAACGTCCGAGAGCTCCAGAACGTTCTCAAGTGTTCCCTGACAATGGCACGCAGTCCCAGGATCGAAGTGGATGATCTGCCCGACGAAATCGTGTCGGCGACCCAAGGACCTTCCAGCGTCGACTCCGGTGGTTTCTTCGCCGCGCGAGAACAACAGCTTGCTCGGTTCGAGCGCACCTACTTCGAGACCCTCTTACGCGCGCACGGTGGGGACGTGACGAGGGCCGCGCAAGAGGCAAAGCTCCCCCGCGGCACACTCTACCGACTCCTCAAGAAGCAGGGGCTGACACCGGACGACTACCGGTGAGCCGCTGTCACGTTCTTGTGACAGGTCTCCCAAGACCTTCACAAGGTCGTGGGCCGTTGACATGGACGGATTGGAACTTGGTGGTCTCGTGCGTCATTATTTGGAGAGGAACGGAGAGTGTCGCGGGTGATGGTGCCGTCCGGAACCGGTTGGTCATCACGAAACGCCCGGGCGGCGATCGCGGCAGAGGCAATGCCACTCACGAATCCGGGAAACCCTCGTGCGTCGCATCTTCGGGGAAGGGTGTCCACATCCGGACAAGGGCTCGTGGAATTCGCGCTCGCGGCCATCGTTCTTTTGACCCTCCTGTGCGCCATTTTCGAGTTCTCCTGGGTGTTCTACAACTACGTGTACCTGTACAACGCGGTCAGCAAGGGTGCCCGGATGGGCGCGGTCGGGGCCAACAACAGCGCGGTGAAGGCGGAGGTCGTCGGCGCGGTGGGAGGGCTGCCGATTCCGGCTGACACCGTGTCCATCACAGTGACGACTCCTTCCGGCCAGGCTGTGGCGAGCACTGACCGGACCACAGGCAACAGCATCATGGTAGGCGCGCCCATTCCGTACGAGCCGATCACCCCCTTGAGTCGGTTCGTGCCCGCGTTCTCCTCGCAGTTGCTCACGGGGCGTGCGATCACCCGGATCGAAGGCCAGACGGTCCCACTTCCGCCATGATGGATGTCCTACGGTCTCATGTCCTACGGTCTCGTCAATGGACCCCTCGCAGAACCGGGCAGTCGCTCGTCGAGGCGACACTCGTCCTGCCGCTTCTCTCGGTTCTCCTGATGGCTATCATCGAGTTCGGCTGGGTCTTCTACGGCTACGCGAGCCTCAACTCCGCGTCTCGAATCGGCGCACGCATAGGCTCGACCGGGAAGACACAGCAGGAGATCACGAACGCGGTCAACTCCGCCACTGGGCTCCTGAAAGACGTCACGATCGCCACGTCCGTGGAGACGCCCGTGGGCGGTAGCGTCTCCTCGAGCGACCGGACCACGGGAAATCTCCTCACCGTGAAGGTATCGATGCCGTACAACGCCCTCACGAAGCTGGTCGACCTCGGCCAGATCGCCGGATTGACGACCCTCACGGCCAGGAGTACCTTCGTCATATGCTACTAGGAACAGGAGTGGCAGGACCGTCAAACCGCGTCGGACGGGTGGCCAAACTCGTCTCGGATGGCCTGCGGAGGCCGGTGGAGAGGGGCTGGTCATTCTTCACTTGCTCAGACAGTCCTCGCGGCCGTCGCGGGGCGATCCTGGCCGTGGTCGGCGTCATGCTGACGACCCTGCTCGCCATGGTCGGGCTGGTGCTCGACGGTGGCTCCATGTACCTGATCCGTCAGCGCACCCAGGCCGCGGCCGACGCCGCAGCGCTGGCGGCCGCGATCGATCTGCCGGACAAGACCCATGAGATGGAGTCCGACGCCAACAAGCTGGCCAGAAAGAACCTGCCCGGGATTCCGTTTTCGCTTCAGCTGAACTATCCGTACAAGCCAGCGACCACGTCCGACCCCACCCGCGTCGAGGTAATCCTTCGCTCCACGTACCAGCCGCTCCTTCTGCAGCTCGTGGGCGTTCGGAGCGTCCAGATCAACACGCGGGCCGTGGCGCTGAAGATCGGAGGAACCCAGTCGACGTTCAACCCTTTCTCCCAGGGGATCGCCGGTTCGACGGGGGTCACGCTCAGAGGAAATGCGGGAATCGACAGCTATCGATCCTCCCTGGGGTCGTACGCAAACCAGGTGGGGGCCAATGGGTACGCGGGGACGAACGGAAACATCACCTCCAACGGCCCTGTCTCGCTTCAAGGCAACTCGCGGGTCGGCGGCGACATCGTGACCCAGGGGACGGTGACGCTCAGAGGAAACCAGTCCGTGCTCCGGGACGTGATGGCCGGAGGAAACGTCTCGATGTCGGGAAACTCGGCGGTCGGGGGCGACGTGTGGACGAACGGCACCTTCTCGAAGAGCGGCAACGCGCGCGTCAACGGAACGGTCTCCCAGAATGCGGGACTCCAGTTCAGCCCGGTCACGCTTCCTTCGATCGATCCCGGAACCGCTTCGACGCGGAACGACAACAGCCAGCTCACCCCCCAGTCCTGCCTGGACTATAGCGTGAACCCTCCGGCTCTCAACGTGATCGGGAAAAACCAGCTCACGATGCCGGCCGGGACCTACTACCTGAGCTCCGTCAATACCGCTGGAAACGCGAAGATCAATATAACCGGGGCTGTCACTCTCTATGTGACCAACTCCCTCGACATCCACGGAAACGGCTTTCTCAACACATCCGGGAATCCGAACAACCTGAAGATCCTGTACATGGGGACGGCCGACATCAACTGGAGCGGGAACAGCAGGTTCTACGGAGGGATCTACGCCCCCAACGCGACCATCGATCTCAACGGCAACAACGCCTCGTACGGTGGGTTTGTCGCCAAGACGGTTAACATGAACGGAAACGGTGCCATCCACCTGGACGAAGACTTGACGCTCACGATTTCGAAGCCGACGCCGCTCGTACTCCGGCTGACCGAGTGAAATGAATGGGACGACTCCTTGTCCCTGATAACTGTCTCCTCAAACTGTCTCCTCCGTGCGAATCGAAGGTCCTGGCGTCACAGTGTTGTGACGAAAAGAAGGGGGGGACTGGGTGAAACCCTTTTCCAGGAGTATTCTATAAAGGAGGAAGAGAGGCTGCTGTCGGCGATGAACCCATGCCCCTGGGCCATCGATCGGCACCAGAGTTGCTGAGAGGATGCGTGGATCCGGACCGTGAATTGGTCCAACCCGGTTCTTTTCTGTCCGGGATGGACCGTCGAGCGAGGTGTCATGAGGTACACCCGGGAGTCTAAACCACGAGAGCGTTCCCGGTTTGGGCTGCGATCGTTCGCAGAACGAACCGACTGGCTGCCAGCAGGTCAATCGCTCGTCGAGTTCTGTCTGGTCCTTCCCCTGCTCCTGGTCTTTCTGTCGATCGCCGTGGACGTGACCCGATACCTCCACATCCGAATGGTTCTGGAGGAGATCGCCACCGACGCGGCCCGCTATGCCACTGTCAAGGACGCCAGGAATGGGAGTCTCCCCACGTCGGACCAAGTGGACGACCGAATTTCTTCGATCTTTCCGAAGGAGCTGGGACGCTACACCATTCAGAAAAACCTCGTGGGAACCGTGGGGGGCGAGCCGGCGGTCTCCGTGAAATTGACCTGCCAGGCTGTTCCGTATTCTCCACTCCTCAACAACACACTCGCGAGTCCCTTCATGATCCAGGCCGAGGCCTGGCATCCCAGACGCTAGTACCGGTTCGAACCGGTTAAGGGGCTTGGAAGTCAATGCTGAAAGGAATCGCCGTGAAGCAGGGCCTCGACGGAACCCTGGAGATGTCCGGCGGACGTCTCCACGGGTCCAGGAGCCCTGGCCGTCACCCTTGCGGTCGAGCGAGCGACCGACAGGGGCAGTCACTCGTCGAGGTGGCGGTGGTTCTGCCCGTCGTGCTCCTTCTGATCTCCGCCGTGATCGACTTTTCTCGGATCTACAACGCGCAGTACACCTTGCACAGGATCACAAACGAGGCCGTCAACTACGGAACCCTGATGAAAGGGGCCGGAGACTTCCCCAGTAGAACCGATGTCCAGACCAGACTCCTCACAGCAGTGCCCCCCCCCCTCTCGGCCGCCAGCGTGATCATCAACTCCGTACAAGTCCACAAGCCCGACAGCGAAGGTCGGGAATCGGTCGCCGTCGACGTGTCGTACGACGTGCCGATTCTTACTCCGCTGATGTCCTGGTTCTTCTCGGACGGCAACGCGCGCGTCTCGAGCAAAGCCCAACGATCGTACCTGTTCTTTAGCGGCCAGCCGACCCTCCAGTCATTGCCCCCACCCCCTCCCCCTCCACCGTTCACGATCGCTTCGACCAACGACGTGTTGATCAACGTGAACTGCTCCGCGAGGCTCAAGATCGTCGGGACGCAAATCCAAGCCGGGAACGGCCAACCGGTCTTAATGACGGCCAAGCTCTCTACGAACGGCAACAGCTTTGGCGAGCTCTTCTCGGGGAATCCCCTCCAGGGGGGCGAGGACGTGATCGTCTCGTCGTTGATGGCCGGCAGCAAAGTGGCTGTGTCCGCGAGGGCGTTTGCGCCCGGACTGATCAACAAAAGCTACCGGTCAAACGAGAAGAACTCGTTTCAGGACTCATCGTCCCACACACACCAGTACGTACTGGCCAACGGGGATTCTCTCCCGCCCAGGCCGGGGTTCTCTGGCCAGACACCGCTTTTCGCGTTCCTAGCGCCGTTCGTTGACACGGGAAACTCGATGATGGTCCTTGGACGCAAGGAGGTCGCGGTCCTTTTCGAGTTCAATTCGACGTTCAACAGCCCTGCGGCCGATTTTCAGGACCTCGTGGTCCTTCTCCAGTTCTATGATCCAGCGACCGAGTCTCCACCGATGGTTCCGTGAATTGACGCGTGCAAACGTGGCGAAATGGATGACCAGACTCAATTCGAACCGGCTCTGATCCGGTGAAACCAATGACGATAACGAACCGTAGACGAAAAGGCGCGATCCTGTTCCTGGTCTGCGCCTCTCTTCTTCTGTTCGTTGCCATGGCTGCTCTGGCCATCGATCTCGGGTGGGTGTATCTCCAGGAGGGCAAGCTCCAAAAGGGCGCGAACACTGCGGCGATCGCGGCCGCCAACCGGTGTTATTCCGGAGGAACCGTCGAGCAGACCCGTCAGTCGGCCAAGAACTTGGCCGGTATGGCCGGAATCTCTCTCGAGGACGCCGACATCCAGCTCAATCCGCTTGGCAACAACCGGAAGCTCATCCGGATCTGGAAATCGATGCCGGTCTCACTCTTCTTCGGGCCCATCCTGGGATCTGCCTCCATTTCAGTCGGCTACGACGTCTACGCGTTGGCCAACCGCGACGCCACCCTCGCCTACAGCGCCCCACTCACCCCATTGGCGGCGTCTGGTATCGTTCCGTTGTACGTTCCCCACGCCGATCTCTATCCGATCCTCCGGGGCGTCATCTCCACGAAAGCTGAGCTGGCCGAATTGATTTTTGGTCCCAATCGCGCGTTCCGCGTGGGGCAGCGCTACCTCCTGAAGACCGGTCAGTCGTTCAAGGTGAAACTCCAAGATCTCATCAACATGGGCTCGTCACAACAGGGAGCGCTTGTCCTGCCAGGGCAAGGGTACGGGGCCCAGTCGTGGCAAGACGAGTTCCAGAACGGCCACAGCGGAATGATCAGAGTGGGAGACATCCTCGACACGGAGCCAGGCACGATGCAGGGCCCGGTCCAGACCGCCACCATGTTCCGATACAACCAGGATCCCATCGCTGTCTTCGGAGACTCCACGAGGCCAGAGCTTCCGCTCTCAGCCAGGATGATCGTCGTTCCCATCGCGAACGCTTTCGTCAGTGGGCCAAGCGACGCAGGGACCGGTGTCGAGAACCTGAAGAACATCGGCGAGATCTGGGACGGGAGGATCGCGGTCCAAGTGATCGGTCTCGCCAAATTCTTCCTCGACGCCTACTCGACCGCCGAAGGTCAAGGCGTCATCACCGGCGTCTTTGCCGGATACGTGGGCACCCCCCCCTCCGGACAGGATCCGGGCTAGGCCAATCCTCACATCTGGCTGGCAGCGGCAAGCAGGTGCCGGTACGCACATTTGGCGATGGCCGTTACCTTCTGGAAATCGATTTTGTCGACCGAATCTCCAACCTCGTGGTAATCGGGACCCGTCTGTGACCATTCTACCATTGAGTCGCGGTCGACAAGCTCATGACAGGAGCAACCCTTGAGGGTCGGATTTGCACCTCGGTTCGACTTCGGTTACACACAATCTGGAGCCCTCGAAATTCCATGTCACAAAGATGTGACAAGTGAGATTGAGCTAGGTCAGACTGCGTTTTCCAGCACGGAAAAAGACAGCCGGAGGGAATGAAGAAGGCGAGACCGTCACCTCGGTGTGACAAACGTTGATCTGTGGCGCCAAAAGAACGGATGCCCTTGGACGACCGGAGTTCGTTCCAGACACAGATCCACCCGCCTCTGCCAAGGTCGCGGATCAAGAGAATTGTCCGGGCACCCATCTTGCTTGGCAGCAGTAACGTTTGTGTAATTGTCGTGAGGTTGACGATCGATCTGCGATGCCGGGAAGGAGATCCCGTGAAAACTCACCATCGGACAGACCTCGACTCCCTCGTCACCGGGCCGGCCCTCTGCTGCAGGAGCGATGTCGGGGGCTGCCAACGGCTGCGTCAGCGCGGCCAGTCACTCATGGAATTCGCTCTGGTGCTCCCGTTCCTCTCGCTCTTGCTGTTCAGCGTGATCGACCTCGGATTCGTGTTCCTCCAGACAGCGGCCCTCAACGATGCGGCCCGGGAGGGTGCACGGGCAGGGTCTATGCGAAAAAGCGTGTCTGACATCAACGCCATCGTCAAGCAATACGCGACGTGGCTTCCCCTCAAGGATACTGACATCGTGGTGACGGTGACAAAGAAAGATGGCAACCCATGCGACAGCGAGACCCGAGACACCGGCTCTCGCATTCAGGTGGTCGTGTCCCACGATCTGATCTGGCTCACCCCGATGGCCGGATTCATCAATCCAAGCTGGTCGAACAAGGTCTTCGCCAAGTCAGTGTTCTACTGCCAGGCATTCCAATAATGGCCAAAATGATGAGGAGGGTGAATCCGATGTCCGACGCGCCGCAACGTCGTGGGGCCAATCGACGCGCCCAGACGCTGGTCGAATTCGCCATCGTGTTGCCCATGTTGGTCATGGTGCTCTTCAGCATCATCGAAATGAGCTACACGCTGTTCCAGGCCTTGACGGTCCAGTACGCCACGCGGGTCGGAGCCCGGCAGGGTGCTGTCGGCAAAAGCGATCCCCAGGTCAGGAGCACCATCTTGGGCCTATGTTCCAATTTCGGCATCCAGGGAACGGACATCGTGTTCGTCGTCACGAACTCCTTAGGGGAGGTCCAGCCCCCTGTGAATGGTCAATCTCCCCGTCCCCCCGGAGGAAGAATCAGGGTGACAACGACCCACAAGATCAAGTTCCTGACGTTCATGTCCAGCGTGATGGCCCCATCCGGGACTCTCCAGATCAGGCCGTTCACTCAGTTGCTCATAGAGTAGCGAGGGCCCCCTCCTGGGGGTGGAGGTATTGAGATCATGCGCCACCGTGATTCAGTCGGGCAGGCTCTGGTGATCGTGACGGTCGCGATGACCGTGCTCTTGGCCATGGTGTCCCTGGTGATCGACATCGGAGTGGCGTACTGGGAAAGATGCCGGATGCAGGGGGCATGCGATGCCGCGGCCCTCGCCGCTGTTTTGTCCCTTCCCAACCCGTATGAGGTTGAGAAGGTCGCCAAGCTGTGGACCGGTCTCAACGGGTTTCCCGACACCGACGGCAACGTGACAGTGGAGGTCACATGCGCACCCGGAGGCAACCAGGGCCAATGCCAGGTCGTGCTCAGGAAGACGGTCCCGACCTTTTTCGCCAACGTGCTCGGGGTCAAGAGCTTCACCGTGGATGCCCTTGCCACGGCCCAATACCGTTCGTTTCTCCCGATCAACATCTACGGAATGGCCACGCCGACCAACAACGGGAACCAGTCGCTCTCGCTGTACGGGCCCTTTGGCGCGCACTTTAACGGCGATCCCTATGGGGTCAGGTTCCTGAGCAACGGATCGGTGAACCCACTCTACCAACCGGACGGATACCAGTTCTCCGTCCAGGTTCCGGCCGATTACTACGCCAAGAACGGCACGCACAAGATGAAGGTCTGGGTGTTCGATCCGGACACGAACCAGGGCGGCGCCAACACCGACGCCAACACGTGCCGAGATGAGAACCGTAGCGGGATCAACATGCCCGCAGGGCAGAGCAAGAGGGGTCTGTTCCAGTTCTCGCTCTTTGCGCCGGATTCCACTCCCAACGACTACACGGACGACACCTTGATCAACAGCTTCACGGCAAATGGCGACAACACGACCAGTTCGATCACCTATGCGGACGGCAGCAATTCCACGATCACCCCAAACATGCGGTGGATCCCTCTGACCCCGGTCGATCTGGATACGGTCGATGGCGCCACGTACCGGTTGAACGTCAGGGGGCTCCAGGGGTCGGCCGAGAACGGCTTCAACCTGTACGCGGGTCCGCCGAGCTTCAACCCGAACCAGGTCAACGCCAGCGGCACCTACAATCCGACGTGGAACTCGCCGCAGACCGCGGCCGTGAGCCCGATGGCGGCTGATGGCGTCTCCGCGGACATCAAGGCCCTGGGGTTCTGCCCGATCAACTTCAACGTGAGCGGCACGATCAACATCAACTTCGGGGATCTCCCCGCCCATCCTGGTCTGGGCGTTCACGTACAGAAGTTCGACACCGAGGTCAATGCCGACCATATCTGGTACTCCGACAGCCACGGAACCCTGGGCTCGGGCAGCCCACCCAAAATCGTGGGGACTCTCGCTGCCAACGACACGTTTGCCGAGGACATCATCACCCTGCCTGCTGGCTACGCGGGGGGCACGCTGATCGGGAACTACAGGGCCGGAGCAAACGACACGTCGGTCTGGAGCATGTGGTTCGATGGCTACGTGCCAGGGACACCGGGCCGCGCAAGACTGGTCGAGTGACGAGAGCCTTGCCGGCGTCACCAGCCGAGAGAGGGGGGCGAGAAGAGGGAGGGAGAGGAGATGATGGGAGAGGGGGGGATGGATTCCGGAAGGCGGGCCGAACGTCACACCCTCGTGTCCACTCCCGAGGCGGGCATTGATGCGCCCGCCACGGATTGACCGACACCGCCGGCACAATCCGTCCCAGCAGCTTTTGTCTCGGTCAGAGCCTGTGCAACGAGGAACTCCGAGCGAAGCCCCCCTAGCTTGGCGTCGATGGCGCGGATCACGGCTCGGTCCTTCACTGTCGTGAAGAACCCCGCGATCGAAATCAAAAGCCAAAGGGTGAAGGCCGAGCGGCAAACCACCGCGGCAGCCGGCCAGCAAACGGCGAGACTGATCGCAAATGCGGTTCCTGCCGCGGCGCTAAAGGCGCTCAATCTGAGAAGCCGAGCCCGATGCGGCCGGACCGAAGTCTCCAAGGCCTGGATCATCTCCCCCAGGATTCGGGCCCGATCCGACGGGGCTGAGGTCTCATTCCAACACTCCGAAACAGGAGCGTCGGACCGGAAAAGGGCGAGTGCCGGTTCGAGGGTCTCGGTCGATCCGCAGGCATACACGCTGCAGCGAGCAGCCGAGTTCCAGCAGGCTCGATGGGCCGGCGTTCTACACGCCGAACACAACACGAAATCGGAGCTGACCACACTGACGCCACAGAAGGCGCACGGCACGGGTTTGACCAAGTCGGTGCTTTGCATGATGCCACGATGTCGGCAAGATGAGTGCCCAGACAGAATCCTGGACTCCCTGGGAGGCAGGAATCGATGGAACAGGCTTCAGATGCTCTTTGTCCGCTCCGGAGAATGAAGGCCAAACCCGTGGGAGAGTTGGTCACTGTCTCGGCGATGGGACGTCCTCCTATCTCCTCGTTCTTCCGACCGGCCCACAGCAGCCGATAGGTTCGGCTCTCCAACGGCTCTGGCCCCTTCTGTCTCATTCGTGTGACACGCGTTCGTTTCGTCAACTCAGAACCGGCGATCGGGTGATCCGGACGGTTGTGCTATTATTCGATATCGAATCAAAGAGAGGTCGATTCGATGTCGTCCGCCCCGAAACGCCCCCACACCCAGCCAGAGGCCTGCCCTCAGAGACGCCTTGGCCTGATGCCGATTCTGATCGTCCTGATCGCGTGCGTCTCCGCCGAGTTCTCCAAAGCCCATGCCCTTGGACCTGAGGAGGAGGTCCGGCAGAGAATCGAAGACGCCTTCAAAAGAAAGGACCACCGAGCCGTGGTCAAACTGGCCGACCAGGCGATCGCCAAGAAGATCGACCTGAAAAAGTCTGGGGAGCCGATCGCGCGATCCTTGATGGCGCTGAACCACTACGAAAAGGCGGCCCGGCTCCTCTGTGATGGAGTCATCGTGGCCCCAACCACCGACATCCTCGATTTCGTCGGAATGGGACTCCAAACGGCCAGCCACAAACAGATCGAGTACGGGGTCACCTGCCTGAGGAAGGCGGTAGCCATGTCTCCGGACAATGCCCATCTCAACTACGACCTCGGACTCATGCTCTGGAATGCGGGGCACATCGACGAGGCCAGGATCCAGTGCGAACGGGTGTTGAAGCTCGACCCCGTCAACAACGGCGCGCAGCAGATCCTGGAGCGTATCGAGAAGAGACAGTACTCCGGCAAAGCCTCCAAAACCAAGACTAAGGCCAAGCGCCGCAAGGTCGAGTTCACGGTGACTCTGCCCCGTGGCGAGGCCCCCTTCCTCGCGGGCTCGTGGAATCAGGACCACAACTACGACCAGCTCCACGGCTGGACAAGAGAAAGAATGCCAAAACTCAAAGACGAGGGAGACAAGGTCCTCTATGGGATGACGAAGGAGCTGGAGACGGAGGAGGGGCCGTGGTACGCGGCCGTGGTCTCCTTCACCACGGAACCCTATGCCCCGGCCTACGCCTTCGTGCGGTTTCCCCTTTATCCCTACGAAACCAACTCGATGAAGCTCTCGATGGACCGGTACAAGGTGGAGAACCCACTGCCGCTCATGGCACCGCGGCCGCAGCCAAAGACAAAGGCCAAACGAGGACCAAAGCCACGGTTGCTGGCACTATGCCTCGATTCCGCTACCTGGAGCGTTTTCATGCCCTACATGCAGGCGGGCATGATGCCAAGGCTGGCGGCGATGTCGAAAAACGGGGTTGTGGGCGACTTGTACTCAGACCCGCCCATCACGACCATCGCCTTCGACATTCTGAACTTCGGGACCGGCGGCGAGTTTACCATCGTGTCCGTGCTGGGCCAAGGCATCGAGCTGCTCAAGGAGCGTGGAATCGACCTGCTCAACTACGGTGGAATCCGAGGAAAGAATCACACTTGGAAGGTGCTGGCACAGAAGGGCGTCTCGACCCTCTACTGTGCGTGTGGAGAGCAGTTCTCCTGCGAGGTAGGCGGCAAGGAGACCGCCTATCACCTGTCGCTGGATACCAAGACGATCACGGTGAGTGGGATCAAGCCCGGTTCACCCGAGGAAAAGGTCCTTCCATTCCTGCCGGAATCCGAGCGTGCGAAGTTCGAGGAATTGACGACATCCGACAACGTCATCCTGGACCAATACGAGATGGGCATCAAGAAGTTCTACGAGCTCCTCGAGTTGATGAGGAAGACCCAGGCGCAGGTGACGCTGGCCCATTTGGTCTTCGTCGACGTCGGGTATCACGCCTTCTGGGACGCGATGGACTCCGATCTTGCCTTCTTCAAGCCGGACTATCCTCGCAATCAACGCTACTCGAAGGTCATCGAGATGGAGCATCGGCTCTTCGACGTGCTCCTGGGCGAGATGCAGTCGGAGCTCGACCTGACGTACGACTCGTTCATCCTGTGGTCCGATCATGGAACCTCAGGAGGGTTTGCCAAGACCTACTACGGTCACGACCCCCACGCGATGATCGTGATGAGCGGACCGCTGTTCAAGAGCGGTGTGATCCTGAAAAAAACGATGGACATCCGGGATCTGACACCGACCCTCTTCGGAGCTCTCAAGGTGGACTGCCCGAAGGTCTACAACGGCACTCCTGCGTCCGAGGCGTATCGCTCGACAGCCGGGAAATGAAGCGAAGGGCTACGCCCGCGCCTCTTGAGCGGTCTGCCCGTGAGAGACCAGGACAGGTGCGTCCTTGCGCCATTCCCGCCTGAGGATCGAGTACATGTACTTGTCCCGAACAACGCCCTTTTCGATCCGATACTCCCGGAGCGTCCCCTCACGAGTGAGCCCCAGCTCCTCAAAGGCACGGACGAACGAACGATTCTCGATCGTGCAGATGGCCTGGATCCGGTTGAGGCCGATCTCGTCGAATCCGAACTTCAGGACCGATCGACCGGCTTCCAGGTCGAGGCCAAGGCCCCAGGCGCTCTTGGCCAGCACATATCCGATCTCTCCCACCCTGTGTCCGGCGGCCACGATGCGCAGATCGAACGATCCGACAACCCGTCCGGTCGATCTGAGGAAGATCGCCAAGGGATACCAGAGCCCTTTCTGGTAAGCCTCGCGGCAGCTCTCGACATGGGCAAGGCTCTCGTCGCGGGCTCTATGGGTGGGCCACTCCATCCATTGGGTAACCTCAACGTCAGAGGCATAGGCAAAGACGTCATCGGCATCGGATGGGACAAACTCGCGAAGCACGATTCGATCGGAGGCAAGAGGTTTCAAGCTCGCTCCTTCGGAATGACTCACTTCCACGTTCCGGAGGGAACACCAAACCTCACGAACAGTACCACCTGAGGAATGATCTATCCGTACCGCCTCGCTCCGGATTTTTTGGGCACTTTCACGGACGCCGAGGATTCCGACTGGTAACTTCCCGAGACGGCATCCTTGAGGAACGCCTTGCGGGCCGCATCGGTCATCGTGATCTCCGTGACCTGGGTCGAGATGTTCCTTGCCGCGAGCTCTTTCTCGTAGACTTCTTTGGCTTCCTTGAGAGTGCGGAAGGATTGGACCGGCTTTCCATCGACCAGAAGATGGTAGCGGTTATCATTGGGAACGTTCTCCGTCCCCCGCTCGAGAGCCACATTGGCCTTCAAATTGGATTGTCGGTAGACCGCAGACATCAATGGGTCTCCTTTCCCTCTGATTTCGATGCCATGTTACTTCTTCTTGAACGTCTCGTACAGTCTCGTCTGCTCCGACTGGAAGTTCAGAGACTGTTCAGAGGGCCGTGCGGTGTCAGGGAGAGGAACCATTGAGGTGGTCAGGGATCGTGGTCAGGGATCGAAGTAGTAGACGACGGCAATGCGAGAGACCAAACCCGAGATGTCGAAGACGGAACGCTTGGGGCCGATGACCACCTGAAGACTCGGTTCCAGGTACCAGTCTCGTATCCGGCTCTGAAGGCCGACGTCGAACAGGAAAGCGGGTAGAAGCAGGTTCGTATTGTTTCGACGCTGAACCATCGAGCTTCCAATTCCGGCTCCGTAGAAGAAATGGTGATCGAACGGGAGAAAGCTCGCGCGTGGGAGGAACTGAAAGACCTCGACGTCGATGCCGTAGATGTCTCCATTGTCTGCCGAAACCGCATTGGCGGACAACTGGTACGCAAACGCCTCGCCCCCAGGATTCTTCTTATCAGCCTCGACGTACCGGAGTCCAAGCGTCGGCTGAGCCAGCACTCCAGACTTGATCGACTCGGGGTTATAGAGTCCGACACCGACGACCGTGGCGTAGACCGGATGCTCGAGCCAGACGCTGTTGTCCTTGATTCGTGGATGGGTCCATCCCACCTTTGCCAGGAACAGCAAGGCGATCGTGGTCCGGGCGATCCGAAATCCGAGACGCATCATGAACTCTCCATTTTTCGACCCATGCTCTGTATCGGCCCAGGATCGCCAGGATCCGAAGGAGTCGACAGGAAAAAGGCCTCGATTTCGACCATGACGTCGTTCAACGCAATCAGGAGGGGGAGTCTCCGGGAGTCAAGGCGTCCGGCCGATGTCATGGGCGATCCCCATGATTCAACAGCTACTGGCAGTCCTGCTCGTGCTCGGAGTGGGTAGCTCGTTCAAGGGATGCGCTCCGGGAGATCGAGATGGAAAGGATCTGATCAACAAAGGGGGCGGAGGATCAGGCTGGGTGACGGTTCACGGCAGGATCTTGTACGAGAAGATCACCGTGAAAGCCGAGAATCCGACAGATCCGCCGGGAACCGCCGCGATCCGATCGATCGTGAGTCCCGCTCCGCCGGTCCGCTATGTCGACGTCGTGGCGATCGATCCAGTCACCAACGCACAGATCGACCGGTACAAGGGTCGGACCGATGGGTTGGGGAACATTGAGAAGCTCTCGGTCCCTGCCACTTCCAGGTTCCGACTCTGCCTCAGGTCGTCGACGGAAAACTCGTCCGACCTCGTGAACCTCGAGGTGAGAGTCCCTCCGCCCGCGCCCATACCGGCTCCGACTCCGACAGCTTTGTACCTCGTTCCGATCCCGAGTTCGGCCTCAGACGGTGCGTACATGGCTCCAGGGAGCGGGTCGATGTCGATCGACCCCTATATTCACACGGTTCCATCGACCACCAGCACGGCTCTCTACGGCTTGACTCACCCGTCGGCCGTGCCGAACATGATCGATGCCCTTCTGAATTCCTCCGATCAGATCACGCTGGTGAACGGAGGGACTCCCCCTCCCCTGGTGACTCTCTACTGGAGTCCGGGAGTCCTCCCGACCACACCGCCCTATCTCATCGACACCACATCGACCAGCTTCTTCCACCCGAGCGGGGGACCGGACGGCCTTCCAGCGATCTATGTCATGGGCGGCGATTCGGACTCCGACTACACGGACGAATTCGACGACCCCGTGCTCCACCATGAGTACGGCCATTTCGTCGCCTGGTACTACTCGAAGGACAGCTCGCTCGGAGGGTCGCACACGTTCATCGATCACCTCTATCCATCCCTCAGCTACAGCGAAGGCATGGCCACCTTCCTGGCCTGCGTTTTCGAGGGGACTCCGGCGATCACGAGGTCTCACGCGATCACAGCCGCGTCGGTCGACACGTCGAACCAAGTGATCGCCAACCTCTCGGTGACTCGTGGAACCGGTGCGGCCCACGGGATTCGATCGGAGCTGTCGGTTGCCGAAATCCTCTGGGCCCTCTACACGGGAAACGGCATCTCTCCCGCTCTCACATTCTCCCAGATCTTCACCGTGATGGCGTCCTTGAAGAGCAGCGGCTACGTCTCGTTCGTGGATTTTCTCACGGTCTTGGCGTCGCAATCTCCGTCGATCGTGGACACGACCGCGCTTACGAGCCTTCTTGCGACAAGACGCATCGCGTTCAATCCCATCGCGCCATCGGATACGTTCCCCGAACAGCTCATGAGAGGCACCCTCAACGTGACCGCGTGTACGACCCGTTCCTTGCTCGGACTCGATGCAGGCAACCCCACGGGAGTGGACGCCTCCAACCGGTTCTATCAGTTCACCGTCAACACGACGTCGTCCGTCACCTTGTCGCTCTCGCTCCTGAGCTCCACAGGGGGCGGGACTCTTGGCGCCAGGGCGAACGGAAACAAAGTCGACATGATCCTCTTGAAGACCGACAATCAGCTTCTGACCGACACCAGTGGAACGACACTCACCCCTCTTCCCATTTCGGACGCGGGGAACCAACAGGTCGTTGGAGTGACTCTTTCGCCAGCCACGTACGTGATCTATGTGTGCGGGCGGTCCGACATCGACCCGGATTCACGCACCGATACGCGGGTCAACTCCAGCAGCAACACTGTGACCTACATGCTAACACGGTATTGAAACCGCTCTCACGATGAGACCCTTTTCGTCCAAGATCTGGAGAAACATGCTGTCGGGCGCGGCGGCCGGACTCCTCGCCTTGGGGCTCGTCTCCTCACCGGCCACATTCTCCGGGTCTCGGTCATTTTTAGGCGTAGAGCCTTTTCGATGCCGCCCGGCGGCAACACCCTGGAGTGTCCAGGTGAAGGCCTGTTCAACACCCCTGGTAGGCGAAGAGTTGGACGTGCGGGTCATGGCCTTTGGCGGGCCTTCGGGCGGTCTGTTTCGCGTGTGGATCTGTGTAAACAACGCCGGTCTCGAGCCGACAGGCGCGGCGCCGGAGTGGACCGACTCGCTCGCACCCGGGGGAATCGTGACCCATACGATCCGAATGCGAGTGACCGGAGGACTGCCTATCAGACTGACGGCCAAGGTCTCCCCCCTTCAGGCTGACCTATCGCTTGGACTTTTGGCCGAGGCACCCTTGATCCTCTATCCGTTCGATCGAAGAGACGGATCGGTCAAGGTCCAGTGGGATGCCAACACTCTTCGTCCCTTGAGCGAGACCGTGCCCACCACGGTCACCTTTGCCAACGGAGACACGGCCATCCTCTACAGGGAGCCTTGACCAAGGAGCCTGCGAACAGCCTCTGTCTTGCGGTCGCATGCAGCTTTGAGCCACTTGCTCTCGGTTCGGATGGTTTGCATGAAGCGGCCACCCAAGCGTCATGCTCCCCCGGCCCGTTGGCGCCTTGTATTACCCGATGGCCTGGGATATACTGATTCTGCCTTGCCTCTTCGCTTCCCGGGAGCCTGCAAACCGTGAGGAATGAACCCCGCGCCAAGCGCATCTTGGTCGTTGACGACGAAGAAGACCTCTGTCTGTATCTGCAACTTCTTCTGACGCGAAAGACGTCCTATCAAGTCGAGGTCTCGACCAATCCCTTGGAGGCGCTCGAGATGGTCAAGAAGGGGAAGTACCATCTCGTCCTCAGCGACATTCGCATGCCCAAGATGGACGGCATCGAGCTGCTCCGACAGATCAAGACCTTGGATCCCAACATGGAAGTCGTGATGCTCACAGGCGCGAGCTCCCTGCAGAGCGCGGTCGATGCACTCCAGTATCGCGCCTATGACTACATCGAAAAACCCATCCAGGCCGAGAGGCTCCTCCACACAGTGGGAAACGCGCTGGCCCGGCAGGAGCTGTCGACGGAATTGAGCGAGATGGTGACGAAGGTCTCGAACCTGAACCGGGAGCTCAAACGCCGGGTGAAGCAACAGCTCACGACTTACGTGCCTCACCAACGGATCAGTGCCGCTGCTGTCGTGGTCGACGCCCTGGAAGACGAAGTTTCCGCCGTTCTGGCTGGAGTAGACCGGGCTCTATCACAGGCCCCCTCGACTCGACAGGACTGGACCCAGACCTCTTCGGACGTCGCTCGATCGGTGCGCCGGGTGGGTGATCTGTTCGGCGAAGTCAAGAACGCGCTCAACCACATCGAGCCCCTGCTCGCCCGTCGAGACCTGGGCGATTTCGTGCGGACGCAGGTGGAGGAGTTCATTTCTCTCTATCCGCTGGTGAAGGTCGATCTGAAGCTGCCAGCCAGGCCGCTGGAGGCCAACATCGATACCAGCCAGCTGGGGGATGCCTTGACGGAAGTCTTCAAAAACGCGGTCGAAGCCATGGGGGAGTCGGGGTACTTGACGGTCTTGCTCGATTCCGTCGAGTCTCATCCGAGGCTGGTCATCGTCGATTCCGGACCTGGATTCTCCAAGGAAGCCCTTAGTCGAGCCTTCGAGCCGCTTTTCACCACAAGACCGACCCCGAGCACCGGCCTCGGTCTGGCCATTGCCCGCCGGATGGTTGTCCAGCTCGGAGGCCGCTTGGAGATCGACAATGATCCCAACGGTGGCGCGAAAGTGCAGATTCTCCTGCGCTGACCGTGATGGAGAAGAGGGTTCGGTCCTTTGTCTCCTGGGTAGATGAAGTCGTCGAATTTCGTGAGGTTCTCTCATGCACATCCCCGATGGACTCTTGTCTCCGGAGGTCTCCGCCACGACCGCGGTGACGGCTTGCACCTCTCTGGCTCTGGCGATTCGACTCACGCGGCGAGACCTGAAAACGGAAGCGGTTCCCCTCGTCGGAGTGACTGCGGCCTTTCTCCTGGCCGCGCAAACGCTCAACTTTCCGATTCCCGGGGGGACGTCGGGTCATCTCCTCGGAGTGGCTCTAGCCGGAGCGCTCTTGGGACCGACCGCTGGAATGCTCGTGACGGCGTCGGTGCTTGCCGTTCAGGCGCTGATCTTCGCCGACGGTGGTCTCGTGGCCCTTGGAGCCAACATCACCAACATGGCCGTGGCCGGAGTCCTCTCCGCCGGATGCGTGGGACGTCTCGTCGCCGCGGTGTTCCCCGGCAAACCAAGGCTATCGGTGGCGATCGGTGCTGGCGTCTCGGTTTTGGTCGCCAGCACACTCTGCGCACTGGAACTGACCTGGTCACGAGTGGCTCCCGGCAGACTGGTCCTTGGGGCGATGATCGCGGCGCACTTGCCGGTGGCCGTCATCGAGGGGTTGGCGACATCCGCGATTCTGGGGGTTCTCTGGAAGGCCAGACCCGATCTTGCGACGTCGAACGAGTCTCGATTCGGTCTCTTCCCAGGTCTGACGGCCCTGGGACTCCTCGCCCTTGGATTCCTCGTCCTGTCACCCTGGGGGTCTGAGGTGCCCGACGGTCTCGATTCCTTCGTCCTGGGGTTGGGCCGGACAGAGACCGGGTCCACATTGCCGTTCGTTCCATTTCCTGACTACCTGTCGTCTCGGGGCCCGGTTTTCCAGATCCTTGCCACCTTCTTCGGCCTACTCATGAGTTTCGGTCTGGGATTCGTGGCCGCGCGCTGGCTTGCGGTCGTGCGTCCGCGCGAGGACACGGTCCGATGATCCGGCTGTCCGCTCCGGATGCGGGGATCCGACTCGTGATCGTCCTGCTGTTCGTGATCCACGTCACGTTCCTTCCTGAGAACCGTTTCCTGACGACCGCAGGGTCGGTGGCGCTGGTCGGCTTTGCCGCCGGAGCCAGCAGAGTGCGTTTCAGTCGGGTTCTTCGCCGCGTGCGGCTGGGCATCCCGGTCGTTCTGACCTTTTTGGCGTTCGCTCCGTTTCTCCCCGGACGTCCTGTCCTCGGCCCGGTGCTTGGGATCTGTGTTTCTCACGAAGGTCTGGCAACGGCCGCCAGGCTCGGAATCCGGACCCTTCTCGTACTCGTGGCGCTCGGACTTCTCTTGGAGACGACCTCGCCGGAACAGATCCTGGCAGCAGGACGGGGACGAGGCCCCCTCGCGTCGCTGACGCCCTTCCTGGCACTTGCCTATCGCTACCTGGCTCTGTTGACCGAAGAGTTCGAACGGATGCAGATCGCTCTGGGACTCCGGGGATTTCGTTTCGCGTCCTACCGGACCAGGCTCATGAGCATGTCCGGAATGGTCGGCACCCTGGCGGTTCGAACCCTCGAACGAGGGGAACGCATCCATCACGCCATGCGACTCAGAGGGTTCGACGGTCACCATTTTCCGGGACCGACCACACGCACATCTCCGGAGAGCATCGGAGTGCTTGGTTTGGCGGTCGTGAGTCTCGTCCTCGTCCGGATGTTGCCGTGAACGCCGCCGCGATCTCCATCCAGGACCTTGGCCATTCCTACTCAGACGGCAGGATCTCCCTCTCGGGCCTTGATCTCGACATCCCGGAAGGGACTCGACTGGGAATCGTCGGGGCCAACGGGGCCGGCAAGACCACGCTCCTCTTGTGTCTGGCCGGAGTTCTCAAGGCCACAGGAAAGATTCTGATCGGACAGCGAGAGGTTGACCCGTCGGGCCCTGGCCAGTCCGACATCATGGTCGGGCTCGTGTTCCAGGACCCTCGGGATCAACTCTTCTGTACGACAGTCTTCGAAGACGTGGCCTTCGGCCCTCGCAACCTGGGATTTTCAGAGGAAGACGTTCAGCGACTCGCGAAAGAGTCTATCGGGATGGTCGGGCTCTCCGGCGCCTTGGACCGGCCGTCGCACAATCTCTCCTACGGCGAGCAGAAACGGGCGGCACTGGCCAGCGTTCTCGCGATGAGATTGCCGGTTCTGGCTCTGGACGAGCCCTCGGCCTTTCTCGATCCCCGGAGTCGGAGAGAGCTGATCAGTCTGATTGGGACGCTCGAGGGGACCATCGTAATCGCCTCGCACGACCTGGACTTCGTCCTCGAGACTTGTTCTAGAACGGTGATCCTGGAGGAGGGCCGCCTGGTGGCGGACGGGCTCACCTCGAGACTCCTGGCGGACGAGGTCCTCCTCGAGCGCCATCGGTTGGAGCTACCCCTCTCCCTGCGCGGCAGCGAGCCTCCTACGAACGCCTGAGCTTCATGTCGAACTCCTGACGGTTCACGGAGTACTCCAGAGCGGTTGCCGGGCTGATGCGCCCCTGCTTCAGCAGTTCGGCGAGGTGATCGTCCCGCGTCTGCATGCCTTCCTTGCGGCCGGTGACCACGATCTGATCCACCTGATTCATCTTCTTCTCACGGATAAGGTTCGCTACGGCATAGTTGGTGATCATGATGTCCAGGACAGCTGTCCGTCGGTTGTCGATCGTGGGCACGAGCATTTGGCAGACAACAGCCTTCAAGACCGAGGCGAGAAGAATGCGGGCGTTCGGTTGCTGCTCCGGCGGATAGGCGTTGATGATTCGGTCGATGGCCTCAGCGCTCGTACCCGTGTGCATCGTGGAGAGTACGAGATGCCCGGTCTCCGCCGCGGTCAGGGCGAGATCCATCGTCTGGAAATCCCTGAGCTCTCCGATGAGGATGATGTCAGGATCTTCCCTGAGCGCGCTGCGTAAGGCGTTCGCGAACGAGAGAGTGTTCGTCCCCAACTCACGGTTGGTGATGAGACACTTCTTGTTCGGTTGCCGAAACTCGATGGGGTCCTCGATGGTCAGGATGTGCTCCTCGCGTGTTTCGTTGATGTGGTCGATCATGGCGGCGAGCGTCGTCGACTTTCCGCAGCCGGTCGGTCCGCAGATCAGGATGATCCCGTGGAGCGTGTTGCACAGAGACTTGAACACTCTGGGGAGTTCGAGTTGAGACAGCGTCGGGATCCGATTGGGCACGACACGGGCCACCAGCGCCAAACCGTTGATCTCGGAGAAGCAGTTCACACGGAATCGACTCATGTCCGGAATCTCGTAAGCCGTGTCGATCTCCTTACGGGTGATGAGAGTCTTGAAGTCCGCGTCCGAAAGAACCGTCGAGATCAAGTTCTGGGTATGCTCCTTGTCGAGGGGCGGAAGCTCTGTCTGATGAAGAACCCCCTCGACGCGAAAGATCGGCGGAAGCCCGGGTTTGAGATGGATGTCAGAGGCGCCCGCGTCGATCGCCTTGACGAGGATCTCGTCCAAGGGAACCGGGTAGCGAGTGCCCGTGGAGAGCCCCTTGGCTTCGTCCTGTGACGATGCGGTCGGTGGCGCGGCCCCTGCCTCGGACGTGATGCCTCCGGGTTCGCCAAGCTCCGCGATCCGGCCAATCTTCGTGAGGGTCTGAGAGACCCAGTAGAGAGCATCGGTGTTGTCGGTCTTGAGCTCCTCCACCAGAGCCTTCACGGCCTGCTTTCCCTTGCAGACCAAAATCTGGCTGGCCACCCGACGGTTGGCCCAGTGAGGGTCTCCCAAAGAAGCGACAAGTTGATGGATGGCCCAGTCCTCGTCAGACTCCCCCAGGGCGCGGATCGCGTGGTGGCGAATGTCAGGATCGTCGTGGGCCCGGCAGCCCGTGAGAAAACTCGCGGCCTGCCGTCCGAAGATACGGACCAAAAGCTGGAGACTCCAAAGCTTGATATCGCCCTTTCCGTCGGCGAAACCTCTCTTGAGCCTCTCCAAGACCATATCGCCCCGGCGCTCCAGCGCCTCCGCGGCGGTATACCGATTGAGCCAGGAGTCGTCCTCGAGCCCCTGCATCAGGAGGTCGACGGCCTCATCTCCCGGGATTTCCGCGATGGCGGCCAACGCTGATGCGCGGACCGTCGCGGTACGAGAGACCAGCGCCGTTTTGAGCCACGGGAGAGCTTCAACGCCGCGCACCCAGGCCACGATGGTGAGTGACCAGTGACGCTGGTGCTCACTCATCGTCCCCAAAAGCTCCTGGATCCGCTGAACCACCTGGGGATCATGGCGTGCCAGTATCTCCGCGGCTCGCTTGCGGACCTTCCAGAAGCGACTGTCGAGTTGATCCAGGAGCTTCCGGAACGATTCATCATCCCCTCGGTTCTCCAAGGCGCTCACGTTGGAGAGAGCCTCTTGGAGCTCATGGTTTGGAGTCGAGGCCTTCTCGGGGATTGGGGCGCTCATTCTCCTAACACCGTCCTCCGAAAATGGTCGCTATCATGCAGGCATCCTGATCCTTCCATCTCGAGTCTTTGCCCGCCAGCCCGGATCGACCCACGAATTCCGGATGGAAGGCTTCCTTTTTCTACCGGTCTTTGGTCAGGGCCGCATCTTAACGGCCTCCCGTACCATTGTTCTGAACGAGGGCATGTGGCGCTGTTCGTATCGATCCAGCAGGAAACGAAGCGAGAGGAAAATAAGAACAAACAGCAAGGCGAAGACGGCTCCGTGACGGATGTCTCGATCAAGAGCCCTGCAGAAGGTATCGAAGAAGGCTACGGAAAGGGCGCAGATGAGAAAAGCGTTGATCCCAACGAAAGTCGGCTCGAACGGACTCGCGGCCGGAGGCAGCCAGTGGGGAGACCCCCTCCAAAGAAGGAGATCCCAAAGGCCAAGCTGATTGAAGAGCGCTCCTGGAATGGCTGAGAACGCCCAGACTCCGAGTCCCAGCAGGACGATCCTCATGGTACGTCCGAGCAGGTGAGACCGCGCGATGTGGAAGCCGGCGACGAGATAAAGGACCCCCAAGAGGACCACCAGAAAGCGCTCAGGCAAGAGACCAAAGACCGTGGCAGTGGAACCGTCCGCTGCTTGAGCCACGAGCACCGACAACCCTAGAATTGCCCACAAAGCGCCGATCCACACGGAGACGATGGCGGGGCGCAGCACGTGGAGCAAGAGAAACACGAGGGTCAGACCAGGCCCCAAAATAGCGACAGGCATCTTCACCTGGCCTGACCCGATGAGCGAAAACGAGGCTCCAACAGAGGCAACAGCAAGGCCCCATCCGGTGACCGACGACAGCACGGAGAACGTGGTCCGGACTCTGGATTGAAGCACTTGAGTGTTTTCCTGTCTCTTGCGGCCCGCTTAGCATCGCATAGGCTCGTCCACTGAACCGGGCCGACAAAGCTTTCAGTATACCATCATCCAACTCGCGGACCGGCAGTCTCGCAGCCGTAAATTGACACCCGTCCACGGGGCAGGGTACTAATAGTAAAGATGGCACCCATCAGAGTCCATTCCCGCACGCTATTGGAGGTCCGAGAGATCTTGATTCGTCATTGGATCGCGGGATTTGCTTTGGTTCTCATCCTGTCAACGGCCTGGGCCAGGACTCCCGCAGAGACTCAGAACTTCTACCGAGTCTCTGCCAAGAACCTCGAGGACTACAACCGCGCCTGCCAGCTCGGTACCGTGGTGGTGCTTGCCAAGCTCGGAGAATACGTGGACATCGTGGCTCCACAACGCGTTGCCGACCGCCTGATGGAAGAAGGACGCTCGGTTGAACTGGTCCAGAAAGATCTCGAGGGCGCGATTCAGCGGATGCGCGGGTCTGTCGCCATGGGCACCTTTCACACGCATGGCGAGATGACGAGCGAGCTGGGACATCTAGCCCGAACCGTTCCGAATCTGGTAGCTGTCGAGTCGATCGGTACTGGCTGGGAAGGGAGCTCCTCCGGTGACAGGAGACACATCCTGGCCGTCAAAGTCTGCAAGGACGTCAAACGCGCGAACGACCGCCGGCCTGAGGTTCTTTTCTTCGGAGGGATCCATGCTCGTGAGCTCACAAGCTCCGAGGTCGTCCTGGGCCTCATCAGGACTCTCGTTGACCGCCAGGGTCGCGACCCAGAGGTCGATTTCCTATTGGAGCACCGACAGCTCTGGTTTGTCCCGATGCTCAACCCGGACGGCCGCGAGTACGCCATGCGTACCGACATCTGGTGGAGGAAGAACCGACGGCGTCTTACGCCCGGAGGGGCCATCGGCGTCGATCTGAATCGCAACTTCTCATTCGGCTGGGGAGGCGATGGCCGCGACGGAGGATCGTCCGGAGATCCGTACTCCGCCATCTTCCGGGGTGACAGACCTTTCTCCGAGCCAGAGACACAGGCGTTTCGGCGGTTCGTCTTGACTCACCGTTTCGTTGCATCTCTGGCCTATCACAGCTATGGTCAGTACCTGATCTATCCCTACGGAACCGGTCCGAGGCTCCCGGAAGATCTCGCGGCCTTCGAGGAGCTTGCCCGTGACATGACCCGGGTCAACCGGTACCACTACGGGAACGTTCGTTCGACCGTGGGCTATGCCTCCACCGGCCGACACGATGACTGGCTGTACGGAGAACGGCAGGAAAAGGGCAAGGTGATCCCTTTCGAGATCGAGGTCGGCAGGACATTCTTTCCGGAAGACTCGGAGCTTCCGCGCCTGACCGAGGAGATCCGCCACCCGAGCCTGACACTCGCAAAGAGAGCAGGAGTCGATCTGAACGTCTCTTGCGCTTTTGGGCCAGGAGGACGGAAACTCACCGTGAAGATCTCGAACCGAGGACTCAGCACAGCCCGAGACCTGGCGTTGAGCATCCAGGCCGGCACCGGTTTCCGGGTCGGTGGCGAGCGACGGCTTCTGGGGCGGCTGGAAGGACTGCTCGATCGGAGACCCGACACAACCCACGCGGTTTCCTTCACGTTTCCGGTCATGCCCGACGACGCCTCGCTCGGGGAGACCGAGGCGGTTCTCAAGCTGCGACTGTCGTATCTGGACGGAGAGCCCGTGGTCAGGGAGTGGCCCATCGATGTGCCCACAGACTGACCGCTCTCTGGCTCTGGCGAAGCCATTCCTCCCAAAGGAGGGGACGTTTGCTCGTGGACCAGCCGTCCTGTGAGCGCTGCGGCGTATCGCTTCCCCAGGGCGAGAGCGGTTCTCTGTGCGACCGTTGCCTCCTGGATCGGAACGATTTGGCCGAGTTTCGGTCCAAGGGCGGGCTCGTGAGCCCGTCCGAACAGGAAGTACGCGTTCAACGACGCGCTGCGAGGAGACCCAGATGGGCCAAGGGCACCTACGGACTGCTCATCGTGAACGCCCTCGTGTTCGCCGTTCTGTCCTGGACGGGGGGCAGTGAGAACCAGCTCGTGCTGCTGCATTGGGGAGCCAAATCGAACGATCTCATCTGGGCTGGTGAGTTTTGGAGGTTTCTGACCCCCATCTTCATCCACATCGGCTGGATGCATCTCATCGGAAACGGTGTTGCGCTCTGGGTCTTCGGTCGACTCCTGGAGAATCTCATCGGCACACCGAGATTCATCGCGATCTACCTTCTCTCCGGGGTCTGCGGGGTCATCGCCGGTTTCTGCTTCCACGACCAGCTCTCCGCGGGTGCTTCCGGTGCCTTCTTCGGACTTCTAGGCGGATTGCTGGCCTTCATCACCGTGAATAAGGCGGCCTACAGACATTTCCATTTCCGTGAGCTGATCGGCTTCCTGACCTTGATCGGATGTCTTTTGGCTGCCGGTCTCCAGCACCGCAACATCGACAACTGGGCTCATCTTGGAGGATTGATCGGGGGATATCTCGGCGGACTCGTCCTCGTCCAGAGGCTGCCGGGACTCGTGCCTCGCCCGCGATTACGCGTGGCGGGCGGCCTATTGCTCCTGTGCCTCCTCTGGGGTTGTCTATCTCGAGGCTGGTCCTGGATGAGCCACATCCGCGATGGTCAGGTCGCCTATGCGCGTCGAGACTTCCAGAAGGCTCGCGAGGCCTTTCGGAAGGCGGTCACGCTCCGCCCCCGTCCCACTCTGGCTCTGTGGGCACTCGCCCGAATCGACATGAGCCAGGGGAATCTCAAGGATGCGGAAAAGAATCTGATGCAGATTCTCGAGATGGATCCCGAAAACCCCGACGCCCACTACCATCTCGCTGATCTGTGTCGAGAAACCGGAAGACCAGAGGATGCCCTCAAGCAGATGGAGAAGACCTATCGACTCGATCCGAACCGATTCCCCGGCCTCCGGCTGAGATTGGGAAGAGCTCATCTGGAGTCCGGCAACGCCAAAAAGGCGATCCCTGTTCTCGAAGAGGCTGTGGCTCGCGGTGAGGTGAAAGACGATCCTCTGGTGGAGTACAGTCTGGGCGACGCGCTTCGAAAGACGGGTCAAATCGAGAAGGGAACGCAACACCTCAAGCGGTACGAGGAGATCCTCAGAGCGATTGTTGAAACGAAACCGACAGCGGTCGGGTTCAACAACCTGGCGTGGTTTCTCTTGGAGGACGGCCAAAAGCCGACGAGGATGACGGAGGCGGCGCAGTTCGCATCGAAGGCAGTGGAATCGGAGCCGTTCAATCCTTACTTTCTGGGAACGTTGGGATGCGTCCGTTACTACCAGGGGCGATACCAGGAGGCTCTCGATTGTCTGGAAAAAGCGCTGTCCCGGCATCTCTCGCGGGCTGATTCGGCCACCGACTTCTACTTCGCCGCAATGGCCGCGTTCCGCCTGGGAGATCGACAGAAGGCGTCACAATACCTCCAGAAGGCTGAGAAAATCGATTCAAGGAATCGCTATCGCAATCAGGCTCGCCGCGAGCAAGGCCTTCCGGAGAAAGAGGGCTGACGCCACACCTTCAGAGACTCTGGTCTAAAGACTTTTCGAAACAGACGGCAGAGGAGTCGTGTCGCTTGCGATTCTATTCCGTCGTGATTTGGCGGATCGGAAGACAGACCCTAAACGTGGTCCCCTTCCCCTCTTCGCTCTCCACCTCGATGTGTCCTTGGTGCTCCTCGACGATACGGCGGGCCACAGAAAGACCAAGCCCCGGACTCTGCCAGTTCTCTTTGGTTGTCCAGAATGGATCGAAGATCCGGGCAAGATTGGCCTTTGAAATCCCCTTTCCGGTGTCGGTGATCGCGGCGAAGACCCCGCGATCGTCCGTCAACGGACGACCGGTCACTGTTGTGATGGTCCCTCCGTTCGGCATGACCTGGCTCGCGTTCGTGATGATGTTGATGAACACCTGCTGGAGCTTCTCTTGGTCGCCCAGGATCGGAGGGAGGCCAGGGCTCAGCCGACTGTCGATGGAAATTGGCCGTCCGGCCCAACCCAGGGAGGCGATGGCGATGGCTCTTTCGATGATGGCGTTCAGGCTGCACACAGACATCGGCTTCATGAACGGTTCCGAGTAGTCACGCATGGCCTTCACGAGAGCCTGGATACGTCGCGCGCTCTCGAACGCCAGTCGAACGCACTTCTGCTGGCGCGTGTCACCGGTCATCGTTGTCAACAGCTCCAATTGGCCGAGAACGACGGTGAGCGGATTGTTCACTTCGTGACACAAGCCGGCTGTCAGACGCCCCAAGGAGAGATGCTTCTCGATGTCCACCATCTCTCCGAGGATCCGGCTGGTTCGCAAGTGAGTGGCGACTCGCGCCTGAAGCTCCAGATCGTTGACCGGCTTGCAGATGTAGTCATTCGCCCCGGCCGCGAGCCCATTTACGATGTCTTCCGGGCGGTCCATGCTGGTGACCAACAGGATCGGAGTATGGCGTGTTTTGGGATGGTTCTTGAGGAGGGCACAGATCTCCGTTCCGTACGCCCCTGGGAGGATGACATCCAAAAGGATGAGGTCGGGCTTCCACTCCCAGGCGATATCAAGGCCGCTCTGACCGTCGTCGGCGGAACGAACGTCGTACGATTCCTCCTTGAGCCTCATGGCGATGACCTCGCGAGTCACGAGGTCGTCATCCACGATCAGAATCTTCTGCTTCGCCAACAGTCTTCACCGACTCCTCATGTGTAGAACTCTCCTCGCCCGGACTCTAGCACGAGAAAAGGAGCTAAGACAACTCGTCTTGAGCCTCCGGGTGCATGTCGGGCGGGTGGAGTGCGAGCCGAATTGAGTTCGATCATGGGGGGATGATAGAATCGATCTTGCTCATCCTCGGCACAGGAAGCGCCAAAAGCACCAATTCGCATGAAAAGACTCCGCATTCATCAGACATTTCGCCCCGAGAGATCGATCCGAAAGCCGATCCGCATTTTCGCCAACCGGAGCCTCAGGCTCGATATGACCCGCGCCATCGGCTTCGACATGGACTACACGCTGGTCATCTACCGGAAGGAACTGATCGAGAATCTCGCCTTCCGGGAGACGATCAAAAAACTCATCGAACTGAAGGGCTACCCACCGGACATCGATCGGCTGGAGTACGATCCCCGATCGGTCATTCGCGGACTCGTCGTGGATCGCAAGCTCGGCAATATCCTCAAGATCGATCAGTTCGGCTACGTATGCAAAGTCTTCCACGGCCACACCAAACTTCCCAGCCAGGATCGTCTCCAAACCTATGCCGGCAGCCGCATCCGGCTGAACACGGATCGATTCCACTCGGTCGACACGCTGTTCGACCTTCCGGGGACCCATCTTTTCAGTGAAATGGTTCACTGTCTCGACCTTCGAGCCGGCAGCGGTCAAACCGACTACTGGAAGCTCTGGGAGGATATCCGGGACTGTCTCGACAAGACTCATCGAGACGACTCCATCAAGGCGAGGATCACGGCAACCCCCGGCCGGTACGTTTTCAAAGATCGGACGCTCGCAACGACTCTCGATAAGTTCCGTCAGTGTGGCCGGAAGCTTTTCATCGTGACCAACTCCGGGTGGGATTATACAAACCGACTCATGAGTTTCATCCTAGACGGCGAGATGGAGGAGTACCCATCCTGGACCGACTACTTCGATCGGATCGTGGTGGAATCGTGCAAGCCCGCGTTCTTCACCCGCGCCGAGCCCTTCACCGATTTGGAGGGCCGCTTTCTCGATTCCGATCAGGTCAGGCTCCACAAGGTGGTCCTAAACGGCAACTATCGCATCCTAGAACGAGTCGAAGGGGCCAAGGGAGAGGAAATCCTCTTCGTCGGAGATCACATCTATGGCGACATCTTGCGCTCGAAGCAGAGCTCGGGCTGGCGGACCGCCATGATCGTCGAGGAGCTCGAGGGGGAGCTGGAGGCATCCCTCAACGGAGGGCAGCTTTTGACCCAGCTCAGGGAGCTCGAGGTCCGCGGCAACCGGCTCGATCTCGAAAGGAACATCACCCAGAGACAGATCGATCGCTTGGCGAAAGACCTCAAAACCAGCTCAGAACCGGGACCTCACGCAAGAATGGCTCGAGAAACCTCGGAGCGGCAGCTATCCGCGCTGACCGATTGCCTTGCAAAGGTGGACAAGAAGATCCACGAAAACGACATCGAGGCTGAAAGGACCAAGCGGGAGTACGACCGAGTCTTCAATCTGAGATGGGGCCCTCTCTTCAAGGACGGAAACGAGGTCAGCCGTTTCGGCCAGCAGGTGCAGAGATTCGCCTGTCTGTACACGAGTAAGGTCTCGAACTTCGGTTCGTATCCGCCCAACAAGTACTTTCGCTCACCCATCGGACAGATGCCCCACGACCTCTAGGAGATTGTCGGAGCAAGACCCGGACAGCCCCGGCCCGGGCTACCAGGCTTCTTTGGTCGAACCTTCTGTCCGCTCCGTGAGGCTCGGAGGAAGCTCCACCGTCTTGTAAATCTCCTGATCAATGAAGAGCCTCACGATGTCCGGGTTCAGATGGCCATCCTTGGCCTCCAGCTCCAGGATCCTCAGGGCCTTCTCGGGAGTTACCGGTGGCTTGTAGGGACGATCGGATGCGGTGAGGGCCTCATAGATATCGATCATCGCGAGAATCTGTCCGCCAACCGGAATCTCATCACCCCGGATGCCCGAGGGGTAGCCGGACCCGTCGATGCGTTCGTGATGAGTCCCTGCGATCTCCGGAACCCGCCGGTACTCCGGCAACCACGGGATCGACGCCAGGATCTTGTACGTGAGGACAACGTGCTCCTCGATCTCCTTGCGCTCTTTTGGCGTGAGGTTGCCCCGACGGACCGACAGGTTTTCGAACTCGTCGGCCGTCAGATACTGGTGCTCCTGACCATCCACGTCCGTGAGCACCGTCTGGCTGATGGACTTGAGCTTCTCCAGATCCTTGTCGTCCATCCGGGCGAGCGTATTGATCTGGCAGATGTAGTCTAGGATCTCGTCCAGCTCCCGCACCTGATTCTCCAGGTTCTTCTCCACGTCGCCCAGGTTGACGGCCCTGCCACCTCCAGAGAAGATGCTGTTCATCGCCTGTCGGAACGCCTTGTGCTTGAGCACTTCCTTGAAGTAGCGGAACCGCATCTTGATGAGCTCGAGGCGGTCGTCGGTCAACCGTCTGTCCTTCTTCAGAACCGATTCCCTCACGCCGATCTTCCCGATGTCGTGCATCAGCGCGGCGTAACGAAGTTCCTTCAGGGCCGCGCGATCGAACTTGAAGCGAGCCAGCGGCCCATCCGTGATGCCATTGATCCGGATGGCGGTATTGACCATGTACTGGGCCAACCGTTCACAGTGGCCCCCCGTGGCCGAATCCATACACTCGACCGCCCGCGCGGATGCGGCCACGAACCCGTCGAACAGACGCATCATGTCTTCCAGGATCGAGAGATTCTCGACGGCCACCGACGCCTGGCTCGCGATCGCCTCGATCAGGTCGGCATCACGGCGGGAAAAGGACCGCACGTATTGCTCTACATCGGCTTTTGCCCGAATCCTGACATCCCGCTCCGTCTTCTTGTTGATGAGTTGAATGATCCCGAGGGTCTGCTTGTTGTGGCCCCGCATGGGAACGACCAGCATGGAACGGGATAGATAGCCGGTCCTCTCATCCCACGCCTTGTCGAACACGTAAGGCGCCCCTTCCGGAAGCCGGTAGGAGTCTTCCAACATGATCGTCTCGCTCGACAGGGCCACGTGGCCCGCGACGCTCCGATGGTCCAGAGGAAGGGTGTGATTCGAGAGATGGACCGACAGCGAGTCGTTCTGAGGGATCCGGAATCGGAGGATTTTGGCCTTCTTTTCCCGGTGTTCCTCCACCAGATAGATACTGCCCGAATCCGCCTGGGTCGCGACCCGGCTTACGGTGAGGATCGCCTCCAGGAGAGAGTCGAGGTCCTTGTGGCCGGAGAGCTCCCGGCTCACGTTGATGAGCTGCCCCAACATGCGTTCGGTCCCAGTGAGCTGATGCTCGATCTCAGTGCGATGACGACACTCGATCGCGAGCTGGGCAGCCATGTCCACGGCCATCAACAAACCGGTGTCGAACTGATCCTTGGAAAGGTAATACAGCACACTGGAACCTGTGCCGGCCAGCCCGTGCGGAGCGGAAGGCCCATTCGACCGAATGACGACGGGAGCGACCAGAGTGGGACGACGAGCCAATCGGTCCAGAAACCCATCCAGTCCTCCGGTCACCGAAGTCGGGTCGACCAGAATGACCTCTGACCCCGAAGAGATCCGATCAAGGACCTCGGCTGGGTCCTCGAAAAAATCGGCGCGGTCCGATTCTGCCCCCAACACTTTCTTGACCACACCTCGAAACGAGGGGTCTGCGCCGCAGACCAGGATTCTCGCCCTTGCAGGGGTGCTCTCCATAGATGTACTCACGGCTTCGACTGAAGGTCGCGTTTCCCGTCCCCCGACAGGCCGGCGGAATGGCTCAAGATTTTGGCATTCGATGGCCCAAGTGGTATTATTCCACCAACTCGTCCAGTTTTCCACTTGTCTGGGGACTGACAGAGTTCAAGATGTCGTCGAGGTCGAACCCGAAGGCTCCGAGACTCCGCCCCCCCCCCTTCTTTCCAAGCCTCCGTCCGTCATGCAGAACCCGGATCCAAGTCTCGCCGACATCGAGTCACGAGTCCAACGGAGCCAGAGACTTGAGTTCGACGACGGGGTCGCTCTCTTCCAAACCACCGACTACGACACGGTGCGTCGTCTCGCGAACATGGTCCGTGAACGGCTCCATGGAAACGAGACCTACCACGTGGTCAACCGCCACATCAACTACTCCAACATCTGCGCGGGGGAGTGCTCGTTCTGTGCCTTTGCCCGACGACCAGGACAGGAAGGCGGATACACGCTGTCGCTCTCCGAAATCTGGGACAGGACGAGCCGACTCGAACAGGAGGGCGTGCTCGAAATCCACGTCGTCGGGAGCGTGAATCCGGAGATTCCCTACCCATACTACGTGGATCTGGTGGCAGGGCTACGGCATCGACATCCCGGAGTGACGATCAAGGCGTTCTCGGCCGTCGAAGTCGCGCACATGGCTCAAGGGGCCGGAAAGCCCTACGCGGATGTGCTCCGGGACCTGAAGGCCGCCGGGATCGATGCGTTGGTCGGTGGCGGAGCCGAGATCTTCTCCCAGAGGGTTCGAAAGCTCCTGTGTCCCTCGAAGATCTCCGCGGAAATCTGGCTCGATGTGCATCGTCAAGCACATCGGCTGGGGCTCAAATCCAACGCCACCATGCTCTACGGCCACCTGGAGACGATCGAAGAGCGCGTCGACCATCTCCTCCGACTGAGATCTCTGCAGGATGAAACCGGGGGATTCTTGGCATTTGTCCCCCTCCCCTTTCATCCGGAAAACACCTCCCTTTCGGACATATCGACTCCCAGTCCGACAGATCGCCTTCGGACACTCGCGGTATCGCGCCTGGTCCTCTCCAACATTCCACACATCAAGTGTTACTGGATCGCCAGCGGAATCGAAGCAGCGCGGAGCTCTCTCGATTGGGGAGCCGACGATCTGGACGGAACGGTGAAGGACGAGCGTATCTATCACGCGGCCGGAGCCGCGACCCCGGCATCGATCGAATCGGATGAGCTGGTCCGGTTGATCCGGGCGGCCGGCAGGATTCCCGTGACTCGGGACGGTCTGTACCGCAATACCCGATGAATGAGCGCGTGATAAGTCGGCCAACCCGGGAAAAAACACCAATACGCCACTGGACGAGCTTCAACGAATCCTTATAATTTAGGCCGAGCTGGCCATTGAAAGGCTGGGCTTCCCGAATGAGTAACCAATGGGGCGGCGGGCTGACGACGGTCTGCCCGCTGCCGTTAAATATTTGGTCGCCTAGAGCGACTCTGTCCATTCCTGTTCGTTGAAGTCGAACCCGGTGTCCAGGACCGAGCCGGCCTGGCTCATCTCCGCGAGCATCGCACCGGCCACCATGTTCCCGTTCCTGCGCATGATCTCCAGCGATTCCATCACCCGCGTCCGAATCGTGGGACACTCGTGAAGAAGAAGCGGTTTCAACAACACCGTGACCGGTGAAGAGTTCAGATCGGTGATCGCATAGATCGCCGAGAAAACCATGCCCTTCTCCGGGGACTCGACCATCTCCTTCAGGACAGACGTCACATCCACTCCGCGGGTCCGTTTGAGGGCCACGATGGCGTTGGCCCTCACCCGTGGCGAGGGATCCCTGAGCAGGGGGACCAGGTTCTTGAGGACCGATGGATCCTCCAAGAGCCCCAGAGCCTCCACGGCATTGGCCCGAACGCGACCGTCCGGATCCTTGAGAGAACCCTCGAGGACCTGTCCGCAGTCTCGCGCTTTGAGAAGGCCCAAGGCCATGATCATTGAAGCACGCACCGAAGAATCGGTCTCACCCGAGACCGATTGCGCCAGATCAGGAATACGCGAGAGTTGACGCCGACACACGATCTCCCGAATCTCTTCTTTGCGCACGGAAGGATCGGGCGAACCGAGAGGGTCGGGGAAAGGGATGTCCAACGGGAGTCTCGAGAGCTCTTCGAGCACCGTGGAAATCGGAGACCCCTCGGTGAGCGAACTCCCGGGACGGACCGCGCAAGCCACCGTGCGAACAGATTCGGACCGATCGTCTCGAGCTTGATGCAGGAGCGCGGCCAAATCGGCGATCCTGAGTCTGTCCAGGATGCGGACGACCTCCTCCCTGAGAATCGGGGATTCGGCCGCGGCAAGACTCTTCAACGTGGACAGGACCCGTTCCATCCCGAACGAGAAAGAGGCCTTGCGCGCAGCCAAGTGCACCCTCGCATCGGGGTCGCCCGTCATGATCAATACATCCCGGCACGTGTCAGGCTGGCCGATCTCGGCCAAGGAATCGACGGCCGCGGCTCGAACCCTCTCCGAAGAATCGGTCAGGAGCCTTCGGAGAAGCAGGATCGCGTCGGTTCCTCCAATGCGGCTCAAGGCCCGTGCGGCCGCAGTGCGGACGAATGGATTCGTCTCGAGCGAGAGAATCTCAGAAAGAGTCTCGAGCGCACGGGGCTCACGAGTTTTCATCATTTCCCAGATGGCGGACTGGCGCACTCCTGCGTCGGGAGAGCGGAGGCGCTCCATCACCGTCATCCGCATGGATCGCGGGGTGACGGCAGCTCGCCGCTCCAGGAGGTGAAGAGCCTTGCGAGCCAAAAAGCGGATATGGCTGTCTCCGTCACCGTTGGCCATGCGAGCGAGCAGCGCCGGAGCCCGGGCGTCCTGAGCGTAGAAGAGGTGACGAATCAGGTTTCGCCGCACCTGATGATCCGGGTGCTTGAGATCCTTCATGAGGGCGTCTAACTCACGCGTCCGTGACGTGATGATGGCCTCCCAGAAACGGGCCTCACCAGTTGGAGGCCGCCCGAGTGATTGGATTGACATCGACACTATAGCCCCCCGCCCGGACCCCTGCAACTGACGAGAAAGTCCACGGCCTCCGATTCGAGGGGAATGTTATCGCCAGAGACCAGGGAAGCGCTTGGGGGCGCTGGAAGAGGTCGCCGTCGGAATCGTACGGGACGAGCGACCGTCAGCACGGTCGTCGGCTTGCGTTTGTCCTGGGCTCGCCACCGGCAATGGGGATGGAATCGGGCGCGGACCACATGACCAAGGGCTTCCGTGGACCCAGCAGTAGATCGTGCCGTTTAGACTTTGTCCGTAATGGGTAAACGAGGAAGTTCCGTCGTCGCCCGGGTCCTGTGGCACCTCCGGGAGATATCCCTTTTCGACGAGCCTAGGCAAAAACGCCGTCAACTCGCCCACAGACTGTCCGGTGTCCGCCTCGTAGGCTTCCACCGCAGCCAAAAGCTTTCTTTGAATGGCATAACAAGCCCTCATCTCCCGGAGCGAGGTGGATCGTTCGTAGGAGGGCACGAGAACAAAGGCCAATACAGCCAGGATGACGAGAAGAAGAATGATGTCCAGAACAACGGTGGCGCGACGATGACGTCCTCGGTGTGAATCGGACATCACTCGACGGCCCCGATCCGGACGGAGTATCGAAGACCTCGAGCAAACTCTGATCACAACCGCTCATTCAAGGGTATTGCACCTAATACTCGCCCTTTTCCCCCATGAGGCTGACGACGATGCGATCGCGGTAGACCTTGACGACAACGGTCGCCTCACCGTTCAGGATCGATCCGGCCAGTGCCGGGGGACACTGAACCGGGACCCTATTGAAAAGCTCCCGATTCGCCGTCGTCTTGAAGAAGGTCTCATCGTCCAGGTCGCGACGGTGACGAACTCTGAACTTGTGGTAGTTGGCCCGGTCCTGCCGCAGGATCTCAGGCACTGTTGTCAAACGCTTTCCGGTGGAGTTGCGGACGTCCTCCGGACCGATCTGACAGAGGTACTTCGCAAGGGCCTCCTCTTCCGAGGTCACCGGAGGTTTCGCTGTGATCGGAGACGGGATGGCGTCTCGCGGAGACTCAATCTGGTTCTGGTCTCCCATGGGCTTGAGTGGCGAGATCCAATTTTTGACTCGATAGCCGCGAGGGTTGACCGTCAACACGGCCGTGCCCATTTTGCCCTCGCCACCGGCATAGTCCATAATTTCGCAGGTTACTTCTCCATCCTTGACCTTCACGAACTTGCTGATCCATCGCCCATGGGTCTTGTCGGTCGTTGCCCACGGATAGAATCCGGAGTTTTCGCCTTCCTCCAATAGTGTACTCGTGCGGACCGTTTGAAAGGCTGCGCCGGTCCACCGAAGGACCCGGAAGGACGTGGGCGACACATCGCTCTGAGGGGTGGGGGCCACCAACTCGATGTGTCCGTCGGCGTCGATGTCCGCGACGACCTCCGGAAGACTCACACCGAAGTGCCAAGCACCAAAGACCAGGCGGTTCGCACTGTCGCACACCTTCGGACCTTCCCAGAGGCTTTTGCCCGATGAGTCTTCGACAACAAGCTGGAAGAAATCGCCATCTTCCTTGGTCGCTATCTTCTGCGTCCGGATCTTCTCCGTGCTGCCGTTCTTATCGAGGTCCACGGAGAAAACCGTGCTGCCGGTTTCCGGTTCAGCATCGACCGCATTCACGCCAAGACCTCCGAGGACCGTCAGGATTCCCCACGCGATCACTGTTCGCATCGTTGTACCCACCTCAAGAGACAGCCGGTCTTCCCGAGGGTTCTCCCGAACGGGCCCTCAAGAGCTCATTCGAACACTCACGGAAGACCAAGCGGTAACATTGTAACAGCCAGGCGACAAGATGAGGAGAGGGCTCTAACCGATCTGGAATTCTGAGTAGGTTCTCGTGGCGTGCCATCAGGACAGAAACGAGAAACAGGAATGGGAATGCGGACTGCGGACTGAGCAGCACCGGACGCGGACGGTCGACCGGGTTCACCGTTCGCGTTTGGCTCTCCGCCGCGACTGCGCCTTCAACCGCATCGCCCAGTTGAATCGGAATCCGTTCTCCTTTTCGTCGTGGTTCACCGCGACGACGCGGATCTTCTGGCGTCGAGCGAAGGCGACTGGCTTCGTGTTCTTCGCCAGCTCGATTGGAGGCCGCTGGTCCGGTTGCGGCTGAATACGACCAGAACCTCTACGAATCCAACATCAAGGAGACGGCAGGACGCCAGGACGCCCGGTGTCTGTTCACGCCGAGTCGAACGCCGACGCGACGCAGCGGCTGATCGCCGCGAGGCCCACCGATGGCAACTCAGAGGCGCGCGGGTGTGTCCTGGGGCCCGCGATCCTCGAATCCTCAGGCCGGTGACCTGACGACGGCCCGCAGGTAGTAGGCCCAGATGGCCACGACCTCCCGGGCGATCAGCCACGGCAACTTCAGTAGCGGGCGGGCCTGGGAAGCCGGCACGGTGTAGACCTCCCATCCAGCCGCCTGGTAACACATCTTGATCCGGGGGAGGTGGTAGAAGTGGCTGACAGCGAGGACTCGGATCATCCGCTCCCGCCGGAAGATCAGGACGGTATCTCGGACGGTGGCTTCCGTCGTGATGCCACAGGGATCGAGGAGGATGGCCTTGTCCGGGACCCCTAGCCCCACAGCCAGGAGCCTCATCGCCTCGGTCTCGTGGATCGCTCCGTCACCGGCGCCGCCGGAGAAGAGAAGTCGGGGGACGAGTCCTTGCTGGTACAACTCACACGCGGCCCGTACCCGATCGGCCAGAGCATTCGATGGTCGTCCGTCGGCATAGGCCCGGGCTCCGAAGACCACCGCCACATCGGCTGGACGGCGATAGTCCGTCAATCCAAAGCAGAAGATCTGGGCCAGAGGAAAACCGATGAGGCAGCAAAGGAAGAAAAAAAAGAAGACCGGTCGGGGTGTCGTGGAGGTCCGGCGGGATGCGGATTCGATCCCGACGAGCACCAGGCTCAGGGTCCCGGCGATCAGAAAGGACAAGGGTATCGGGCAATCGGCCCGGATGGTCCCGGAGGACAGAAGGAGAAGAAAGCGGGTGCCGTCCGCGATCGTTGCGGTGGTGAGGACCGCAAGACAGAAGATGGTGAGGATTTTCCGGATGCGCGGGACGTTGGGTCGAATCGCGAAAGCCAGGAGGAGGGCCCCCGTCACGCCGAGGAAGAGATGGACGACGCCCGGAGGAAACGAGCGAAGGTCCACCCACCAAACCGTGGACTCAAAGCCCCGGTCCCGAAGTTGAGCCACAAGATCCAGCCCGACGACTAGCCCCCAGAAGAGGGCGAGTCCTCTGGCCACGGCTGCAAAGAGAAGCGGGGCGACGCGATCTGATCGTCCTGGGTGATCCTCGTTACGTTGCCCCATCGAGCACCTCCTGAGCCGGCCGATGGACGAACCTGTGGGGTTTGGTCATCCGCAGAATCAATGAGACGGACCATGGGTTGACACACTCTTGCGCCCCCCTATAATTCGGTTGCGGTCGTCCGTGTCCAGGTCGTCTTCCGGAGGGATGGAATGAGAGCTTATCGGCTTGTCATCGTGGAGCTCGTTGGCATTCTGCTGCTCCTCTCCGCGCGGGTTCTCCCAGCACAACCGTTGCCGGAGCTGACAAAAGGCGATCTTGTCCGCATCGAGGAACTGTACCATTTCTCCGACAGAGTCGCCGGGGAGATCCTGCCGGGCTTTGACATGCGCACAGTTCCAGTGGCGATCAATCTGAACGACCAGGCGGAGTTCCTCATTGCTCACCCTCAGCCCCCTCAGGAGTTCGTCCGCTGGGAAGGGGTCTCCGTTGGAGACAAGACGGTTTTCCGACGGAAGGGTTGCACCACTTCTGTTGCGGGTGGCACGATCGTACCCCTTGGAGGGGTGTGGACCGTGTACGTACCGGCCAAGCGTCAGGGTTTGCCTACGGAACAGCATCTCTTGCTCTTGCTTCACGAAGGGCTGCATGTCTATCAGAAGAAATACCGTCCCGATACTCCCGGCGACTGGGAGGAGCCACCCAACGCCAATGCGAACTACTCGGCGATGCTTGCGCTCGAATCGAAAATTCTGCACGAAGCCGTGAGGACCAAGAATGAGTCGGAGGCCAAGGCTCTCTGTCGGATGTTCATCGCGGCTCGGCGAGAGCGCAGGCGCGGTCTGTCAGACGCCGTTGTGCGTTATGAAGGAGAGGAGGAGTTCATTGAAGGAACGGCCATGTACGCGCAAGCGCGAGCGCTCGAGCTCCTTGTTCGTAACACAGGGATCACTCCCGTGCATCCAGGCCAAGATCCGGAATACGGCGGTTTTCGGGATGCCTCGACCCGTCTTGAAGAGCTCGTTCAGATGATTCTTCCCCTGCCGAAGACGGTTGTGGACTTCGACCATGCCATGTACCTCCACGGGATGGCCCAGTGTCTCCTCCTCGATCGTTTTCATCCACTCTGGAAGCCGGCGATCTCGAGGTCCGGAGTCACGCAAACACAGCTTCTGGAGCGGGCGTGTCCCGTGGAAGGGCAAGAACAAGTCCGGTTGCTCGAAGAGGCGCGTCGAAGATTCCGGTACGATGGAATCCTGGCTGATCAAACGCAGCAGATTGCCCGATGGCTTGAGATCGTGCACGGCTACTTGAACGCGGCCGGGCGGCGGTACAAGATCTACCACGGTCCGATCGGTGGTCGATTCAATTGGAAGCCAAAGGGTCCTTTGTACAAGCTTGGCGAGACTTGGATCTGGGCTGGCGGCATCCGCAGGTTTGAGCGGGGACCACTCGTTTTCGAGTCGAAGGAGGTCCCTGTCATCTTCACGCAAGAGTACCTGGAATGGATCGACCGGGAGCCAGACCCAACAGGGAACGACCTGAAAATGACCTACTCCGGTCGAGACGGCGACACGTACACCGGGCTGTCGGTCGAGACGGATGGATTCAAGATGTCGGTGCCCCGAGCAATGGTGACCATGGACAACAAGACGTTCGAGATTCGACCTGTGTCCGCCACGCGAGAAGGCCGCTCCGATTCCCATGCCGCGCGCCAACGACTTCGGATCGGGCCCTGTGGTTCAGCCTTGGGTCAGATCGACTGAGTCAAAGTTGATCGGAGCGCACGCGTCGGCGTCTGAACCGGTTTTTCGAGGAGGTTCCCTCGACGCTGGACGTTTCGTGCCAGCGCCGTGCAGCATGACTGGAAGCTGAATCTCCGCATTCGAGCATCAGTCCTCGTTCAACGTTATTGATCAAGCCCCCTCTTCCTTGACACCGTCGAAAGCCAGAATGGATAATGCGCCTTCTTTCGCGGCGCGGGAGGACGGCCTTGGAACCGGATAAGATCATCGTGAAGGGGGCCTCGGAGCATAACCTCCGAAATGTCTCCCTCGAAATCCCGAAGAAAAAGTTTGTCGTCTTCACGGGCGTGTCCGGATCGGGAAAGTCGTCGATGGCCTTCGACACCATCTTTGCCGAGGGCCAACGAAGGTACATCGAGAGTCTCTCCTCCTACGCCCGCCAGTTCCTCGGGCAGCTCGAGAAGCCGAAGTTCGAGGCGATCCACGGGCTCTCACCCACGATCGCGATCGAGCAGAAGGCGGCCTCCAAGAATCCGCGTTCCACCGTAGGTACGATCACCGAAATCTACGATTATCTCCGGGTCCTCTTCGCCAGAGTCGGGGTCCAGCACTGCTCCTCGTGCTCGAGGGAGGTCCAGGTGCAGACCTCCGACCAGATCGTCTGCGAGATCATGCGGCTCGCCGAGGGAACCCGCTTCACGCTGCTCGCCCCGCTTGTCGTGAACAAAAAAGGTGAACACAGGGAGATCCTCGCCGAAGCGTCCTCGCAGGGGTTCACCCGAGCCAGGATCGACGGGGTTCCGGCTCGACTGGACGCGGAGATCAAGCTCGAGAAAAACAAGAAGCACACCGTTGAGCTCATGGTCGACCGGCTCGCCATGCGGCCCGATATTGGTCCCCGACTGACCGAGTCGATCGAGACCGCGCTCAAATTCGGAGAGGGGACTCTCACCATCGCCTTCGAGGACGGTCAGGAGAAGACCGTCTCGGAGAACCTTGCCTGCACGGCCTGCGGAATCTCGTTTCCGATGCTCTCCCATCAGTCGTTCTCGTTCAACAGCCCGCTGGGGATGTGCAAGGAGTGCAATGGCCTGGGAACGACGCTCGAGATGGACCCGGATCGGGTGGTGCCCGATCCGACGCTCTCGGTGAACGAAGGGGCCATCCGGGTCGTGGGAGAGAGGGCCGACGATCCGGAGTCGTGGTCGGGACGGATCATCGCGAACCTGGCCAAGGAGTTCGACATCGACCTGGACAAACCGTGGGGATCGCTCTCGAAGGAGCACCAAGGCCTGATCCTCTATGGCACCAGGGGAGAGCAGTTCGTCGTCCGATACGAGTCCCGCAGCAGCAAAGGACAATTTCTGACCGACTACAACGGGGTCATCAACAACCTGCTCAGACGGTTCAAGGAGACCCAGTCCGAATCCGCTCGGGAGTACTATGCCCGCTTCCTCAAGAAGGCAGACTGTCCGGGTTGCGGAGGTTCTCGGCTGAGGCCGGAGTCGCGAGCGGTTCGGGTGGCCGGGGTGTCGATCGTCGAGATCTGCCGCATGACAATCGGGAACACTCTGGACTTCTTCAAGGGACTCTCTCTCTCGGGGAACCAGAAGATCATTGCCGGCGAAGCTCTCAAGGAGATCCAGAACCGGCTCTCGTTCCTGGTCAACGTCGGTCTCTCGTACCTGACTCTCGACCGAGCGGGGCCCAGCCTGTCCGGCGGCGAGGCCCAGAGGATCCGACTGGCCAGCCAAATCGGCAACGAGCTCACAGGTGTCCTCTACATCCTCGACGAACCGTCGATCGGACTCCACCACAAGGACAACGCGAGACTCCTGGAGAGTCTCAGACATCTGAGGGATCTGGGCAACTCGGTGATCGTTGTGGAACACGACGAAGAGACGATGGCCCAGGCGGATTGGCTGGTCGACTTCGGACCGGGCGCCGGCATCCACGGAGGGCAGGTCGTGGCCGCAGGACCTCCGGAGGAGGTCAAAAAAGAGCTCCACAGCCTGACCGGACGCTACCTGGCGGGTGTGGAATCGATCGAGGTCCCGAGCTGTCGGCGACGCCCCCGTGGATGGCTCACGGTTCAGGGAGCTCGAGAGCACAACCTCAAGGACATCGACGTGAGCATCCCGCTCGGTGTCTTCACCGCGGTCACAGGCGTGTCAGGAGCGGGAAAGTCGACCCTCGTGAGGGGCATTCTGTACCCGGCGCTGGCCCGCGAGCTCATGGGGGCCCAGGAATCGCCCGGGCTGCACCGAGGCATCAAGGGGCAAGAGGCACTCGACAAGATCATCCACATCGACCAGGACCCGATCGGCCGGACGCCCCGGTCCAATCCGGCCACCTACTCCAAGGCCTTCGACCCGATCCGGGAGCTCTTCGCCTCGCTGAAGGAGTCGAAGATGCACGGGTACACGGCAGGGCGGTTTTCGTTCAACGTCAAGGGCGGACGCTGCGAGGCATGCGAGGGCGACGGGATGGTCCGCGTGGAGATGCACTTCCTGGCCGACGTCTACGTCCCGTGCGACGTGTGCAAGGGCCGGAGATTCAACGAGGCGACTCTCCGCGTGAAGTACAAGAACAGATCGATCGCAGACCTGCTCGACACACCGATCGAGCAGGCCTACGAGATGTTCGAGAACATCCCCAGGATCCGGAACATTCTCAAGACGCTCATCGACGTGGGGCTGGGGTACATGCACCTGGGCCAGCCCTCGCCCACGCTGTCCGGTGGTGAGGCCCAGAGGGTGAAGCTGGCCCGTGAACTCTCCAAAGTGGCGACGGGCCGGACGTTTTACATCCTCGACGAACCGACGACCGGACTCCACTTCGACGACATCCGGAGGTTGATCGGCGTCTTGAATCGTCTGGTCGAGGGCGGCAACACGGTCCTGGTGATCGAGCACAACATCGACGTCATCAAGAGCTCCGACTACTGCATCGACCTCGGTCCCGACGGCGGAGAGTCCGGTGGCCGGGTGGTGGCCGGCGGCACCCCCGAAGAAATCGCTCTGGTCACAGAGAGCTACACCGGAGAAGTCTTGCGGAAGATCTTGGCACCGGTGAACGAATCCCCTTCGTCGCGAGGCCGAGTGAAACGACGGGTCGGAGGAAAGAGAGACCGATCGACGGGCGAGCGGGAATCAACTCCCGGGCGCTGAGCCGTTCCCAGTCCGTCGAATCGACGGACGAGGTCCTTGCGTTCACGGGCAGCCACCTCTTACTATCGGGCCAGGTCTCTCGGAGAGATCTAAGAGAACTTCGCGACAAAGAGTTCTGTACAAGGAGTCCTGCATGAAGAAGCTGACCGATCGATGCCTGGTCCTCATGATCTTCCTGGCCATGAGCGGATGGTTCGCGGCCGCCACGGCCGCCACTCCTTCGGCCTCACCAGGAGACTCGGGACCGTGGATCCGGGTCAACCAAATCGGATACCTTCCAAACGACCCCAAGATCGCCGTGCTCGCATCCGACGAACCTCGATCCGGGGCGTTTCGTGTCGGTTCCCTCTCCGCGGACATCGGCCCGGATCAGGGCGCGTGGGGACCGTTTCGCCACACCTACCGTCTCGACTTCTCCAAACTGAAGACGCCAGGACGGTACCGGGTACGCTTCGGCGCGGTCGAATCGCTGCCCTTCTCGATCGGCGAGACCGTCTACTCAGGGGTTTCCCCCAAGCTGATGTCGTTCATGCACCTCCAGCGGTGCGGAAACGCCCCCATCGTCGGCAAACCCTGCCACCTGAAGGACGGTATCGACACGACCAGTGGAGAGACCGTGGACGTCACCGGTGGCTGGCACGACGCGGCCGATCGGCTCAAGCACATGATCACGACCTCCTACGTCGTGGCGGCTCTGTACCTGGCCGGCGAAAAGGAAGAGGCTGCATACGGAGCCAAGCTTCTGAGGAAGATCAATCCGAAGCCCGGCGTTCTGTACGTCCAGATCGCCGACGACCGGGATCACGGACTTCCCTACAGCACGTGGACCAATGACCCCAGCGATTACGGCTGGGGAAAAGGTGGGGCCCGAGCAGCCTGGAGAGCGACCGGTCAGCCCGAGGGACCCAAATTCAAAAATGCGTCCACCGGCCTTGCCAGCCTCGCCGGTCGCTGCGCCGCAGCGCTGGCTCTTGCGGGAGATCTTCGCCAGGCACGAGAGCTCTACGCGCTGGCCAAGGAAAAGCCCGGATGCGCCCAGTCTGTCCCTGTCGCGGAACGGCACTACTATGGGGAACGAACCTACCACGACGACCTGGAATGGGCCGCGGTGGAACTGTATCGCGCCACCAAGGAGCCGGTCTTCCTCCGGGAGGCCATCCGGTTCGCGCACTTGGCCCACGACGAGTCGTGGATGGGGAAGGCTTGGCACGGCCATTACGAGTACTTCCCGTACGTGAACATCGCCCACTACAGGCTCTATGACCTCGTCGACAATGACACCAAGAAGAAGATCGCGGTCTACTACAAGAACGGGTTGGATGAAGTCAGGCGGCGAGCGGAGCAGAACGCGTTCCGCTACGGGACGCCGCTCGTGTGGTGCTCGGTGAACGACGTCATTGCGTTTGCGACCCAGGCGGTCCTGTACGAGAAGATGACCGGCGACACGAGCTATCGAGGGCTGGCCGCCGAGGCGAGGGATTGGATCTTCGGCCGGAACCCCTGGGGAGTCTCCATGGTCCTTGGAGTGCCGGAAGGTGGTGTCTTCGCGAGCAAACCCCACCACATGCACTGGCACGTCGAAAAGCAGCTCCCCGTGGGCGGACTCGTGGATGGGCCGGTCTATCAGGTCATCAACAAGGATCTCGAGTTCACGGATCTCGGACCAGACCGTTACGCCCGTTTCCAGTCCGATCTCGCCGTCTACCACGACGCGTGGGGAGACTTCTCCACCAACGAACCGATCATCGACGGAACCGTGTCGCTCCTGTATCTACTCAAGATCTGGTAACTCCGAGGCAAGTAACTCCGAGGCAAAGGTGTCGACGTGCTCCGCAGACTGACGAGGGTGTAGAATCAGTCGATGATGGGGCGGTTCTACGCGAGGTTCGGGCTGACCGGCATCGGATACACGGTGCTGCTCGGTGCGATCGCATGGCTCACGGTTCCATCCTTGGCGTGGGCCAAGGCCTCTGATCCGGCGCAAGACCTCGATCGTTCGCCGAGGTTGGCCGGACAGCGGGGGCTCGACTATCTCATCGAGAGCGCCGAGACTTGGCAAAACGGACGACGCTGCTACGGGTGCCACGTCCAAGGCGTCGCGACCATGGGAGCCGCGGTCTCCCACCGCAATGAGTTCAAAGTCGGATGGGACCGGGCAGACAAGCTCTCTTCACCGATGGTCCGGTGGGTCCGAAACGGCGGTGAGGGACCGATCGGGCACCGGTTCGCCGGACTGTTCCAGGCGGGCGTTGCGTTCGGATTCCACCATCGGTACGTGGATGTAAAATATCTGGAGGATCTGCGAGCGGCCGCCGCGAAGATAGCCCGTTTCCAGGAAAGCGACGGATCGTTCCAGGAAGGAAGAATTGAGCCACCGATCGACCAGGGGCGGATCAAGGCGACAGCGTCCAGCCTGATCTCTATGATCGAGGCCGATCAACTGGAGAGAGCTCCGAGATTCGCCAACGAGGTGGACCGGGCCTTGCGCTGGCTCAAGACGGCCATTCCATCGACGACCCAAGATCTGGCGTACAAGATCATCGGCCTCGCTTGGCGGCGGGAAGAGTCCCCGCCTTCCGAGGTCAGGCAGGCCGCCGATGAGCTGATGAACCGCCAAAAGGAGGACGGTGGCTGGGGTGAGGATCCGGAGCTTCTATCCAACGCCTACGCCACGGGTCTCGCCCTTTTCGCGCTCAGACAGTCGGGAGTCTCGATCCAGGATCCCCACCTCGTCAAAGCGACGCTGTTCCTGATCAAGACCCAGAACTCGGACGGATCGTGGGATCTCGTCAATAGCCGTTCGAGGAGGCCTTCACGGTTCGCCTCCACGATGCACGCGGTGGTGGGCCTGGGGGGAGTCTTCAACCCAAAAGCCGAGGAAGAATTTCTCTCTCTGTTTCGGGGGCGAAAGAAGAGCCGCATTGGCCCGATTTCGATCGCCCTGTACCTCGCATTCCCGATCGCCGTGATCGGACTCTTACGACGGCTCTACCGGTGAGGAGGCTCTGGTGGCCGACGAGACCCCCCTTGAACTCGAAGCCAGCGAGGAGACGCCTCGGTTCTCGAAGGTGTCGCTGGTCTACGGCGCGCTGCTCGGCGCAGTGGGTGGAATCGTGGGCTGCTGGGTAGGCGAGCCGCTGGTCCAGTATCGATCCACGAGCGCGGCCGGCCGATTGGCCATCGTACTGGCGTGCTCTGGTTTGTATGCCGCGTTCATAGGAACCGCGGTGGGCATGGCGGATGGACTCAAGGAACGATCGCGGCGCAAGACCCTGACCGGTGCCCTGCTGGGAGCTCTCCTGGGGTTGGGGGGCGGAGTGGGGGGCGGATGGCTTGCAGAACTGGTCTACGAGACTCTTGTACGATGCGATCTGGGACTGATCGGCCGTTCTCTTGGCTGGCTCCTTGTCGGTGGTGCGATCGGCGTTTCGGTCGGCGCCGCCTCGCGATCACCCCGTCGAGCCTGTTTCTCCGCGATCGGCGGGATGGTCGGCGGATACCTGGGCGGAGGTTCGTTCGAGGTCGTGGACGTTGTCGTGGCCAACGAACGACTGGGACGACTGATCGCGCTTGGTCTGACCGGAGGCTTCATCGGGGCGGTCATCACGCTCGTCGAGGAGATCGTCAAACAGGCCTGGGTGATCGTCTTGAACGGTCGTTTGGAGGGCGTCCGATTCATCCTGACGAAGACACAGACCCTGATCGGAAGGTCGGTCCGGTCCGACATCGGGCTCTCCGACTATGAGGGCATTGCCAGGGACCACGCCCGAATCGTTCGAGAAGGAAACCTCTACCTCTTGATGGCGAGTGAGGATTCGCCTGGAGTGCAGCTCAACGGCCGTTCGGTCAAGCGCGGCCCTCTGACCGACGGAGACAGGATTACTGTCGGGAAGGCGCGGCTCGCGTTTGGCAGCAAAGGAACCCAAGATCGTCCCATCCAAGGCTCAGCCCCCTCTGTCCGCAAGGCGCCCGCCAGGCCGGACACCCGCACGCCGGTCGTCCATCCCTTTCTGGAGGCACCGTCCGGACGTTACGCTCTTCTGCGGCCGATCATCCGGATCGGCAGAGATCCGTCCAACGACATCGTCCTGCTCGACCCGGCCGTCAGGCCCTTTCACGCAGAGGTGCGGGAGTCACACGGACGCTTCATCCTGTTCGATGTCGGTCGCGAGGGTGGGGTGACCGTGAACGGTCGACCCACCGTGGAGAACATGATCAAGGACGGCTTCCGGATCGGCATCGGTCCGGTGTTTCTGGTGTTCCGGTCCGGAAAGGAGCTCACACCGATCAAACGCCCGCGAGGATGAGCCTGCTCAACTGGACTCACGATCCACCGAATGGTAAAGTCGGAGATCGAGTGGTCACTTCGGTCCTGTGAGGCGTAAGGTCTCAAAACTCCGCAAGCCCGAGGCGGGATTGGCTTCGCACCGGCAGCCCCTTCTCTGGTCGATGGAGACTGTCGGGGCCTTGCTCGCTGCTTAGGACAGAGGCCTTGCGGCAAGGAGTCGATGTTTTCATGCTCTCCCACCTTCTTCTCGCGACATTGATCTCGTTCCAGGCGACGGTTCCCCCCTCCCCCGTGTCCACGCAGCCGAGCGCTCTCGTCGTCTGCATCGATCCCGGACATCCTTCCGAGGTCGGAAGCGGCTGCACCGGTCCTGATGGGGCCACCGAAATCCGTGTCGTCTGGGAGGTCGCCAAGAAGCTCCGGTCCCTCCTCGAAGAGAAGCGGATCACCGTGATCATGACCAAGGAGAAAGAGAATCAACTCGTCCGAAACCGTGAGAGGGCCGAAATCGCCAACGGTGCCGATGCAAGACTGATGGTTCGCCTGCACTGTGACTCCGGATCGTCCAGCGGTTTCGCTCTCTACTATCCCGATCGTCAGGGCACGACCCAGGGAGTGACGGGTCCCACCCGGTCCGTGATCACCCGGAGCCACGAGGCCGCCTGCACCCTCTGGCGCGGCATGGCAGACTCACTTGCGGGTCTACTCAAGGACGGCGGAGTGAGAGGCGATTCGAAGACACTGATCGGATCCAGACAGGGAGCACTCACCGGCTCCATCTTCTCCAATGTTCCCGTGGTGACGATAGAGATGGTGGTCCTCTCCAACCCGAAGGACGCCCGGTTCGCGACCTCGGAAGAGGGTCAAGACAGTCTGGCCAAAGCCATCGCTGCCGGAGTCTCCAAGTACGTCCTCTCGCCAGCTTGCCAGGAGCGCAAGCCGCGGCGGAAATGATTCTCCCGTAAAAACCCTCCGCTGCTTCCGGCGGACGCCTTCGAGCTTCTTCGCCTTTTCGATCCCTTGCACCACCCGGTGGGGGAAGCTGCGCAGCTGACGACGGATGATCCTCCGCAGATCGATCTCCAGGTTGTTGAAGATATTGGGGCGACCCAGCCGTATGGACGAGATCTTCAAACTGCTGGTCCAGTCCGGAGCTCTCTCGGGCCAGCTCTCACCGGACGGAACGCCGACGAGACCTGAGGGAGCTCCATCCTCGATCCGAATGCGCTAACTAAAGTCGGCGTTGCCGCAGGATCGAGGCCGTTGCACTCCCATCGCCGGCGCGGTACAGTGGAAAGGAGATCAGCTCCTGGAGCTCTCATTACCCGTTGCCGGCGGATGTCTGAGTGGGAGTCACTTTTGATGACCGAGATCGTCTTCGTCGTGGAAGAGGATGCGGAGGGCGGCTTTGTCGCCAGAGCTCTGGGCGAGCCGATCTTCACGCAGGCCGAGGACATGGCCGAACTCCGTGAAGCGGTCCGCGATGCCCTTCGTTGCCATTTCCCCGACGAAGGGTGTCGCCCGAAAGTCATCCGGCTGCACATGGTCCGGGATGAACTGATCGCTGCGTGAAGCTCCCCCGCAACCTCTCGGGACGTGATCTGGCGAGGTCACTGGAGAGTTTGGGATACGTCGTGGATCGCACGAGCGGAAGTCATCTCAGACAGGCAACCCACCGTCACGGCGAGCATCATGTGACCATACCGGATCATCACGCACTCAAAATCGGGACCCTTCACGCGATCTTGGCGGAAGTTGGCCGTCACGCCGACCTCACGCGGTCGGAGCTCGTACATGTCCTCTTCGGCCAGCCCATCGGATGAGTCCCCGATGCGGAGGACGCGGCTTCGGCTACGGGCGTTTCACGGCGGCGGCTGCGGAAACACTTCGAGGGCACCCGGAGCATCGAAAGGTGGGAGGGGCTCGTTCACGAGGGCTTTCCAGGAGATACGTTCACCATTGTGCTGACGACCGCGAATGTTCGTGGGCCCTCCGCCAACGACGTTGGGCCCTCCCGCTATGTCTTCTCCTATTCGCCGAAGCACGAAGATCGCCTGTTCCGGTTGATCGAACACGAGATCGGCACCAATCTGCTGAGAAGGGTCAAGTCAAGTCTCGAAGCCGACCCGCAACTGTGTGCCCTTGTGAGGGCCGCCGGGCATGAACCGGCGGGTGTCATCTGGAGAGCCTTCGAGAGTCTGGCGGAGTTCTACTTGGAGAAGCTGGGGCAGGCCAAGAGACAAGCCTGGTCCGGCGTGGCCTTCGACGGGCAACCCTACGACTTCCCCGTCTTCTTCACGGTGTATGACGCCGAGTTCGCGAAGGATCCCAAGACTCGTTCATCGGAGATGATGAGTCGCGGTGTGGTGGGTTACTTGAAGTCCAGGGAACGAAAGCGACGGTAGTGCGAGGCCGCCAAGGCGACCTCGGATCCGGGGACTCCCGGTCATCTCGGGAACAAGGGGGCGGAGAGCCCGGCCTGCTCTCAGCCGGGTCTCCCCTCGATCGACACACAACCGGGGAGATCGACGGCTGCATCGCAGGCTGTTGGCGCGCCACCCGGACCCTCGAGGAGATCACGGGCCGCCGGTTCGTGCAGAAGCCCCGGACAGGGGCGAGTCAGACGTCCGGGTCCCGGAGCGAGCGGCGCACGGCGCGGACGTGCTTCTTCTTGCAGCCGACGCAGAGAAAGTAGTCGAGCCGCACCCAGACCTCGTCCTCGATCTCCTGGGGATCGGTCCTGGCGAGCTTCCGGCACAACTCTTCCATCTGCGCGCGGTGGTCCTCCCCAAGGTCCTCCTCGCTCAGGATGACCTCCCTCGGTTCGGCCGTCACGTCGGGCGGGCGAGACCGAAGTCGACCACCTTGTACAGCCCCCTATCCACCTCGACAACGTTGTCCGGCTTGACGTCGCGGTGCAGCACCCCTCTGCCGTGGGCAGCGCCGAAGCCACCTGACAGCAGATTCTCAACGCTTCCGGCCACATCAGGGGACCGGACTCGACGATTTCGCGGACCGTTCTTCCTGGAAGATACTCGTAAGCGATCCACGGAATACCGTCTTCTACGCCGTGGTCATAGATGACGACGATGTGCGGATGAACGATGGCGGCGGTGCCTCTGGCTTCGTCCAGGAACCGACCGACCTGCTCCTGGTCGAGAAGGGCATCGGGCGTGAGCACTTTGACCGCCGCGGGGCGATCGAGCGCAATCTGGTCCGCGAGCCATACAACGCCGAACGATCCGCCCCCCAGTTGCCTCAGGGGCCGGAACCTCTGGCCGCACTCCGGCGGAAGGACAGACCGCTCCATCTCCAGTGAAGTCTAGCGCGGCTCGCGCGGAAGATCACGTTCAGGAGGGGTGAATGATGGACGAAAGCTGGGCCCTGTCGCTTCGAATGGGCTACGGAATCGGATTTCGAGAATCGAGACCGAGGCGGGATCGTCTACGGTCGCTCGCCTCGGACATGAGAACCTGTCGGACGGGCTCCAGACAAAACGGGCCGAACCCGAGTGGGGATCGGCCCATCGGCAGACAATTTCTTCTATTACTTCATCTTGCCGACGATGAAGTCCCACAGATCCATGGAGATCGATCCATAGTAGTTCATCTCCTTGGACTTGCGCGTTTCACCGTCCTTCTCGAGATTTTTGACGTCGAACAGGTAGTTCTTGTTCAAGTTGGAATCCCAGCGTCCGTCAACGTTGAACGCCAACTCGATCCTCTTCACTCCACGAACCGCCGCGTGCAGATGGCCATCGTTCCCGAACACCAGATACTCACTGATGCCCGCGCTCAGATAGCCGGTCCCGTGCCACTCTCTTCCGAGCGGGATGGTCTGTTCGACGACGACCTCTCTCCCTTCGATTGTGTCCAGCACACCCCGCACGTAGACGTTGACCTTTTCGCTGGAGGTTCCCAGAACACCGCTCTTCTTGTAGCCGATGACGTACTCCCTGCCCATGCATCCGCTCGAGACATAACCCAGCAGAGCGGGTCCCTGAACGTGCACGACAGCTCTCTGCTGGCAATAGTCAGGCGGATAATTGGATGCCAGAACCATCGTCGCAAGCGCACAGACAGACAGAATCACTATGAACAGACGAACCGCATACACCATTTGGATCATAACTCCTCGCAGCCTGCAGAAACGGGACAAACCCACCCCGCGGCGCCAGTAAGAATCAACCCGTACGCGCGCGCCAACTGTGACGCGCTTGACCACTTGTGCGCACAGAATCCGATTTTCGTCGCTCGATCAAACGGGCGCAAAGGATAGTGGCCACGAGCTGATTTGTCAACCGAAACATATCTCACAGAACCGAGTCCTTTCCGGCGAGCCGAGAAACCCGGAAAAGCGGCTCCCAGACTTCAACCATACGAGCCTACGGCCTTTGGATGGCGGTCACGAAAACGGCCGGAGCGTGACAGTCGGAGAACTCGTCAATGCACAGTCGGACAACCAGTCACGAGACCATCATCCCTGTTCGGTCTCCTGTTCGGTCTCCTGTGCGGTCTCCTGAGTGGTCTCGTCAGTCGGAGTCGGACTTGGAGCTTCCGCGGGAAGGCGACATACTCTGTCCAAAGCGGGAAGACACCACTCGAACCGTCCCACGAATCGGACTGTGAGGATCCGTGACCACAATACCAGAATCAGGATCCCGTCACATCCGTGATCTGACCTGATCCGAATCCGATAATGATTCGCTCGCGCGAATCCCACAGTAAGAACTTGTCAGGAAACAAGTCTCGGACTGTTTACGGTGACACGGGCGACGCTTGCAGCGATCGGCTCTTTGTCGACGAACGAGGCTTCGACAGGCGCCGTCGGAGCGCGGCCGTTGTGCTGGCCGCTTCGGCCGTCAGGATTTCGACTCGATGGATGACCCCGCGCGCAGTTCCGACCAGAAGCTCTCTTCCATTCGGACCGACCTCGAGCGCGGTAGGCTGGTCCGGCAAATGAGGGATCTCAAGCTCCGTGACCAGACGGTTCGTGATCAGATCCCAGATCCTGACCATCGCGTCCGCCGCGCCCGTGGCCACCAACCTGTCATTGAGAAACCGGATCGCGGTCACCGTGTCGGAATGGCCTGAAAGCTTCACGATCCGACCGGAGGACGACCGGTCCGAAAAAATGGCCAGGACGCGCAGCCTGCCGTTCATGTCCGGAAGCACGGCAAAACTTCCGCCAGGCGAGATGGCCGATAGCGGATAGGCTCGCGGATCCGTTCGTGACCAGAACTCCTTGACCGTCCGACCCGAGACTTGAAAGAGTTTGCATTCGTCGAGAGCGAGAGAGAGCACCCACCGGCCGTCTTGTGATACGGAAACGGAGCCGATGGGTCCGTGCTCGAAGGAATGTGCATTCCAACGATGGGTCCAGAGGTGCCGGATGGGATTGATCATGATGTCACGATAGTCGGCAGACACCACCTCGTCCGTTCCGTACGCGATCGAGCCGCACCACGGATAGGCCTCGACATTGCCGTGAGGAGTGATCGGCGCGGAGGGAGCGGCCAGGTCGATCGCCGCGAATCCATGCCCGCTGATCCACACGATTTTCTGACCGGACCGACTGAAAAACAGCGCTGATGCGGACGAAGCCAAAGCTGATTTGGCAGTGAAGACCGGGGTCTCACGCGAGAGGTTCCAGAGGGAAAGATCGTTGCAACCATTCTCCGATCCGAACAACTCCTTACCGGAAAGCGAGACAATGTGGGTTACGGACGACGTGCTCTTGAAGGGCACACAGCCACCAACGGGATGGTCGAGAACAGCGAAAACCGGCTCACTAGAGCGCGAGTCTTGGTGTTGTAGATCCGGACAGCGTCATCCGTGGCGGCCGCAAGAAGCTCTCCACTTGGGGAGAGTACGAGTCGACCGGCCCCGGCTCCACGATCGAACGGGGCCATCTCGAAACCCGTCACCAGATCGTAAACCGGCAACCGATCGGTTTGAGGAATGACCACCTCTCGACCACCCGGCAAGACAACCCACTGTGATCGACTGGCCACGCGTACGGATCGATCGCTCTCCCGGAACTGAAACCGACTTCCCCATTCCGCGGCTCAGCCCTATGTCGCCGACCAACAGCCAAACCGTGAGAACGATCGAGCTTGCCACGGCCATCGCCAAGATCCAGCGCCATTGCACGGACTTTCCAGGGATCCGCCGGCCCACCCACGAGCCCCACCATCGTGCTCGCCGAAGGGCCGCAGTCCGTGGGACCGGAGCAACCTGGAGCTCACGAGCGAGTCTTTCCAGACAGCGGCTCTCCTTGACGACCTCTCGACACAGAGCACATCCTGACAGGTGGATCGCCACCTGCTCGCGCTCGTCGTTCGCGAGCTCGCCGAAAAAACGGGCATTCAGACAATCTTGGGCGTGTTCACAATCCACAGGTCCTCACCCTCCACCCTCATCCGACGCAGTCCGATATTTCTCGGGCAAGAGTCTGACGGGCACGGGCCAACAACCTCTCGACAGCCCTGGGAGTAATGCTCAGAGATTCTGCGATCTCTCGCGAAGAGAGACCTTCAAAGTATCGGAGAATGGACGCGGCCCTCTGGCCAGCTGGAAGCTTGTCCAAAGCCTCTCTGAGCCTGACCGATCGTTCGCGTTTGGACAGCTCGCTGGAGAGACTCGACGCTGGAGACGTGACTTTGGCCAAGTCGGAACTGGGCAGAGGACACCGCTTCTCGATGTGATCCTGACACAAACCAACGACCTGTCGCGACAATGGCCTTGCCGTTCGAACTTCATCCCCCAGAGACAAACGGACGCGATTCCTCCGCGAGAGCTTACCTCTCATCGTCCTTTGATCGTCCTTGACCGCGACTGAGGTCTGACCTCGTCAGAAGTCCGGTCAAAGAGTCAGGACGGAGTCGGACCGAAAATCCCCCTCTCCTCGTTCCGATTTTTTCGAATACCCTGTCGCGCTCCTTATGGATAGATTTCTTGGCCGCGACACTGACCCACACCAGGCCATCAATGACCCAAAACGGGCCACAAGAAACCGCCCACATCCTTTGCGGCTCCGCGTCCCTTTCCAAAACGAACCTGGCTCATTGTGGGCCACAATTTTCCCATCCTCGTCGCCCCATGACTCAGAAGTCGAACGGAGCTTCAAACCCTTGCGGCGCGGCTTCAGGCCCGTTTGATCCTTGAGAATCGCGACGCCCTTCTTGTTGGCACACTTTTTGGTTGCCGCATTGCGACAAGCCCGATGCCTGGGCCGGTCGCCAAAGACACTGGAGAATTACAAAATGAATCGTTGTCCTCTAGTCGCTTCTTTTGCCAAGCTCTTGTCGATCATCCTCGTGACCCTTGCGCTTCCGACGTTGGGACTGACCAACAGCGCCAGCGGACCGACCAACGAAAACCATAGCCAGACCGCATACGTCAAGACTCAAGGGCCGGCCTTCTTGACGATGGTGACCCTGAAGACTCTCTACGACACCAAGGACCAGTTCGTGTTCGGCTACAAGAAGTCGGGAACCCTGGGAGACTCCGCCGAGCAGGTCAGCGTATGGATGAAGATCACGTTCGTGGTACGCCGCCACGGCGAGTTGAACGAAATGGAGATCACGACGGAACGGACGATCAACATCTCGAGAGAGTGGAACCGAACCGGATACCTGTCCGCCGGCTACCCCATCTGGGGCCTGTACGATGGCGCAGCAATGGGCACGGAACCGAAACGAATCAAACGGATCGAGCTTGCTTTTTCCGCCAACGGACGGTGGGATTCGAACATGAACAAGAACTACGTGTTCGACGTCGATGCCATGAGAAATGACTCCGACCAGATGACATCGACCACCCACACCTGGAACCTGTCGATCGCCGAGGATGTGTGGAAGTTCATCGCCAGCAAGATGCGCTAGGATCCAGTCGACGATGCACATATTGGTCGCCGACCAGGGTGCCGTCGAGGTATGCTGCCGCCATGAATGGAGTCTGGTCAGACTTCTCCATCGCGGCGGCGGCCTCGGCGGCGCCGATTCTCGTCGGCATACGAGAACGGACGGTCCTTGAGCGGTCATCAGCGACAATCCGAGCCCTGCGAGCCAAGAACGG